>Ga0307487_1000554_pt1 | contig 29165 bp, 22 predicted proteins | sample CBIW12metaG_FD_203665 | JGI IMG/M metagenome (GOLD analysis project Ga0307487, IMG submission 203665) | Sea-ice brine microbial communities from Beaufort Sea near Barrow, Alaska, United States - CBIW 1.2 | ecosystem: Environmental > Aquatic > Marine > Coastal | place: USA: Alaska | collected... | reverse complement strand
TGGCTAATCCGGTAGTAATCCCGACCACCTCTCCTAATCGGAGGGGAATTCTCGGTCCTTTTGTGGGCACAATCACTTCTGCTCCAGGCTCTACAGGAGGGTAACTTCTTATTCCCAAAAATCCTTTAGTCCTCTTTACCGCTCCATTTGCATAGATTACATAAGTCTGCTTGCGGTTGGCGCGACGCTCAAACCCGCCAGCTCCATTAATGTAATGTTTCAACGTCCGGCCTGACTCATGTCTCAGCGTGGTCGGATAAACCACATCTCCTCTCATCCTAATTGTTTGGAGTAGCTTAGGTACAGACAATATATCTCCTTCCTCCAGCAACAAATCCTCTTCCGACCCCGGCCAAGTCATAATCGATTCGAGATTAATGGCCACAGCTTCAGTTTCTTTGAGCTTCACTGCAAAACCGGGAGTTTCGGCAGCGATTTGATCCAGAGATTCTTTCTTGGTCTTAGCCACTTGACTTTCTACTGGAGAGGCTACTTTGGGCAGGTCTTTAAATAATCGCTGTAGCAATTCTGATTGAGCTTCAGAATTATTTGGGTCTTCTTCCAATCTCATACGGAGATTTTCGAGATTTCTCTGACCTCGAAGTTGCTCAGATTCAGTATTGAAAAATTCGGTCCTTCTAATCAACGTGGCTCCTTTTGGATAAGCAAATTGATTGAGGCCTCCAGCTCTTTTCACCAAATCAGAAATACGCTCGCCACTACTCTCGATGGCAAAAATTCCCGGAGAATTCACCTGACCTTCTACCGCCATTAATTTCTGCATGGTAAAACTCGCACGCTTCCGTACAATCACGTTGTCATAAGGAAGCAAAGACGGAGAATCGGGATTGAAACTCAAATCTGTATTCACCTGAGTTGGGATGATATCCGAGAGGGTTCCAAGATCTGAATCTTCCAGTCTTCGAGCAATTTCTATATCCTGCGAATTGGCAGATTCCTGAAAACCTCCAGCCATCACAATCAATTCCTCCACCTTCATTGATTCAGAATATGGATATACACCGGGCTTTTTCACCTCACCGAGGATCTGCACATATTGTTCATTGCGAATATCATAGATGCTAGCAATACGAACTACGTCTTCTCTTTTGAGCGGAATATCCGGAACCGTACCATCCAAAACTTCGGTTAGATTGACCTGAATCATTTCCGTACTTAGATCTTCTTTTGTCCTCAGGATACTTGCCTGAGCAGTGTATGCATCACCACGTAGTCCTTCGGCGTTTGCAATTAATTTGCTAATGGTCAAGCCATCGCTTAAGGCAAAAGTACCCTGCCTATAAACAGCTCCCTTGATTTGTACGCGATTGGAATAGCGCTCCAATATTTTACCCACCGTAATTTCGTCGCCGCCTTTGAGGGTAAATATGTTGAATTGATTATGGTAGACATCTGACACTGAGCGCTGATTGCCCGTAATTCTTGATATGGCTACCCGATCCTTGAATGCTTCATCAGTAAAGCCACCTGCATAGCTAAGTAAATCTTGAAAAGTATCACTTTCTAACGCTTCAAAAGTCATTTTCCTTTTTACCTCACCGTTGACTTTCACATGTGAGATAAATGGTGGCACCAGCACTACATCTTGATCCTGAAGTTGCATGTCCAGATTTGCAGTTCCTTTGATCAGCATTTCATAGACATCAATCTCTGCGATTAGCTTATTGTTGCGCAAGAGTTTGATTGCCCTCATTGTACCATTTTCGTTTGGTCCGCCAGCAGCGTAAAGTGCGTTGAAGACGGTCGAAAATGCACTTAATGTGAACGTTCCGGGAAGTCTTACTTCGCCCAAAATATTAATCTGAATCGTGCGGACATTCCCTAAAGTCACTTTCAGAAAAGTATTTGGATTAGTTCCGGAAAGTCCTGTATAGAACTTTGAAACACGGTTTTTGATTATTCCTGTCGCTTCCTCAATGGACTTTCCTGAAACTGAAACTGGACCAATATTATCCAAAAGCACAAAGCCGTCCGGATTAACGGTTGCCTCATAATACTGCTCCGATTGGCCGTAAATATCAACATAAACCATATCCCCGGGCCCAAGAATGTAACTTTGGGGAGTAGCTTGATTCAAGCTGGGTTCGAAAGAAAGTTTTCTGTTTTTAGAGAAAAAAAGTGATTCGCCAAAGATTTGTGATCCTTGAAGATCAAGTTCCACATCCATCTGTGGCTGATAGATTCCCTGCGTAATTTGATTAAAATTTGCCTGCTGACGTGGATCCCTTTTTGAAACCGAGGTATTTCTATTGGATCCTGTGCTACTTGGATCTAACTGAGAAACCCTGTTTTTCAGTTTTTTTACTTCTTCAGATGGCATGCCTCTAAGTTGCGCCATTTCTAAAAATTGATCTGTAGAAAGTCCCGCTTCTTGAGCCCTATTGACCAATTCCTGGATCTGATCATCGGTGAGATCATCCACCTTAACCTGCGAAACATCTGTATTCTGCTGAGCAAAAGACTGAGGTATCACTAGCGTAAGAAATGCTAGAAATATAAAAAAATAGCAAAATCGTTTCTTTATAATCATGCTGGAAATGCGGTATTCCGATTAACCCTGGTGAATGTCGGACAAATATGAGGATTAAAAATCTGTGAATTTCTTAATTCTACCAAATATAGTTCCAAAAACCTGAGTTTGTTTGATTCCAAATAATGCCTCACTCTGTACAATTGCGGCAAATTTCAATCTGAGTTCTGTCTTCCAAAAGCTGCAATCTGAACTTTTGGTAGAGCTCTGAGGTCCATACAGAAGCTAGTGATTGCTTGCTCAATTCCCCCATTACATGTGATGCATCCTTATCGAAGCAACACGGAACTACTCTTCCATCCCAAGTCACAACCGCTCCTTGCCACATCCGCCAACATTTATTTTCCAGCTTCTTCTTAAGCTTCCATTTACCCTCGCCAAAAGGAACATATCTGGAATACCCCAAATCAGAAGGTATTAGGTCAGAGCCATTTTCGAAGTCATAAATCTGGATAGTCTTAAGTTGCAATTCATCCACCTTCATAGTTTCTGCCCAGTGCTTCAATTCTGTTAATTGGTGTTCATTCTCACCGGTAACCAGGAATTGTAGAATCACACGGGGAAATTTCTGTTTCAATATTGACCGCGCCTCCAAAAGCAGGGAAAGTCCATGCTGTACCTTTTCAAGGTTGCCTCCAATACGATATTTCTGATATACTTCCTGACTAATTCCATCCATGGAAATAATGAGTTGCTTCAGACCGGAATCTAAAATAGCCTGTACATTTTTTTTGTCTAAATAATGGGCATTTGTGGAAGTGGATGTAAATATCCGCTGTTGATCTGCAAACTTCACCATTTCCAAAAACCTAGGATTCAAAAATGGTTCTCCCTGGAAATATAAATGAAGCCATGTGAGATGCGACTTAGCTTGACTGATAACCCTTTCAAACAGCTGCTCCTGAAGCATTCCCGTGGGTCGGCTAAACGCCCTTAGTCCTGATGGACATTCGGGACAGCGCAAGTTGCAACTCGTCGTCGGCTCAATGGATAGTGTGGTCGGCTTGCCCCAGAGAACAGGTGTTTTGAGAATTCGAGAAAGTTGAAAGGAAATGGCCAATAGACAGTAATTCCCTATTTTTCGTATCGAGAGATACTTAAAAAATTGATAGGAAGTAATGAGTGTATTTTTCACCTCGGAAGTAACATTTGATTATGAAGAAAAAACATTGTGATTATACGGAATCTTGACAGTAGGAAATTTATACCATTAAAAACCCAAAGAAATAGTTGATTCTGGTTTTCTCCAGTCTTCAGTCATCGGTCTTCCAACCCATCGACCAAAGAAAATTCGATTACTGGCAGAATAGCGTATATACAGAAAAAACATTAAAGAGCCTTATTTATTTCGGCTACCGACGCTGGATGTGCTTTATTTTTCAAAGAGATTTCTCCCAAATGAGTATAAGTGAATTGCTCTTCTACGATCTTGGCACAATTTTCCAAAATGAGAATTTGTCCGGGTTTGGCAGCATTTTGAAGTCTTGAAGCTACATTGACGGTATCACCAATTACGGTGTAATCAAGTCTTTTTAAGGATTTTGAGCCAATATTTCCAGAGACCATCTCTCCCGAATTAATTCCTATTGAAACCTGTGGGCTGAAATTGGTTTTTTGTGAATACATGGGAAGTTCATTCATTTTGTCTCTGATAGCAAGAGAGGCGGAGACTATCCGCTGAAGATGATTTTCTCCTCTGAAAACTGCCATGATAGCATCACCGATAAATTTATCAATTGTCCCTTTTTGCGCAATGATCTCACCTACCATCAAATCGAAATAATCGTTGAGTAAGGAGACTACTGTATTTGGCTCCTCGTTTTCTGAGATTTTGGTAAATCCACAAAGGTCGATAAATGCTACCGAAGCCTCCACGATTTCATTTTCCATCAGGGAAGTTTCAGATTCCTTCCCAATCATGAAATTCAGAACATTTTCGTCCACATACATTTTGAGAATATTATTTTCTCTCATCGCTTTAATAGTGGATTTGATCTGATTGATATGTAAAAGGGTCTTCTCGATTGTAATCTCCAGATCCTGAAAATCCACAGGTTTGGTGATGAAGTCAAACGCCCCACGGTTCATCGCCAGCCTAATGTTTTCCATGTCGCCGTAGGCCGAGATAATCACCGTTTTCAACAGTGGAAATTGTTCTTTGATTTTTGCAAGAAGTGTCAATCCGTCCATTTCAGGCATATTGATGTCACTCAAAATTAAATCAATGTCAGGCTGATCCCTGAGAATATCCAACGCTTGTTTACCATTCAGCGCAAACACAAATTGATATTCAGCAGCACGAATTTTTTTCCTAAACTTTTGAGTGATCAGAATCTCTAAATCCTCTTCATCATCCACTACAAGTATCTTGGTCATCTCTCTGTGGTTAACTAGTGCTCTAATAATTGATTTATTTCGTTTCGAAGTGATTCGAAATCTATAGGTTTGGTGAAAAACTCTTTTGCACCTGAATCCATAGCCTTTTTATAATTCTCATCGTCCCCATAGGCCGAAATCATACTCACATTGATTTTTGGAAATTGGGATTTTATTTTCCCCAAAAGTTCCAATCCTGTCATGCCCGGCATATTGATATCTGAAAACACATATACGACCTCAGGCGGATGCTCACTGCCCAATAGCTGGAGCGCCTCTGCTCCAGAAAATGCGAATGCCAATTCCAACTTACCACTTCGGACTTCCTTTCGGAATTTTTGGCGAAAAAGTAACTCTACATCTCTTTCGTCATCAACTATTAATATTTTGATCATCCTTATTTTTTTAAATTTATGGCCGATAAGCTGATTGTAAATTTGGTGTAAACATTCACTTCAGAAACTATTGCAAGACTTCCTTTGTGTGCGGTTACAATATCCTGCACAATTGGAAGCCCAAGGCCTGTTCCCTCTTTTGCTTTTTTGGTAGTGAAAAATGGCTCAAGAATTTTCCCTAAAATATCCTTGGGAATTCCTGATCCATTGTCTTCAAACTCAACTGTTACTTTTGATTTTTTCTCATAAGTACGAATACTTAATGTTGGCTGATACTCGTCTGTAGGGTCAAGTGATTCTAATTTAGTCCTCATCGCATCAAATGAATTAGTACACAAGTTGACGATGATCCTGCTGAAATCTTCAGAAACCAAACTGACCAAGCTGATTTCTGGATCTAGCTGCCAATCAAAGCTCACATTAATTGGGTGTTTGGATGCTCTCATTCCGTGAAAAGCCAAGTTTACATATTCTTGAAGCAACCCATTAAGGTCTACCTGTTCAAATTTACCCTTGCCACCCCGTGAATGCATAAGCATAGACTTGACAATTCCATCTGCCCGAGTACCATGCAAATGGGTTTTTTCAAGATTTGATTTGATATCCTCTATTAATTCTAAGACCTCTTCAAGTATTTCATTTTGATCTAACTTATTCAACAGCTCCTTTATTTCTTCTAAATATTCCAAACTGAGCTCTGAAAAATTATTAATGAAATTGATGGGATTTTTAATCTCGTGCGCTATTCCTGCAGCTAGCTTGCCCAGGCTAGCCATTTTCTCGGAAAGCAGTAAGTGTGATTGAATTTCCTGAAGATCTTTCAGCGCCTTTTCCAATTCAATTGTTCTCAAAGTCACCTGTTTGGCCAACGTCTCATTTTGCTGTTTAAGATATTCAGAAGCGATAGATTTAGTGGTTTGATCCTTTTCCGAATTTGATTTCATAGGCTGCTGGATAGTATTTTTCATGGTTCGGAATATCTAAAGGCAAAATAATCGTAAACTCTGCCCCTTCTCCTTCAGTGCTAATCACTTGCAAATCTCCGCTGTGCGCCTTGACAATATCGTAACTTATTGACAAACCTAAGCCAGTACCTTGACCAGTAGGTTTAGTGGTAAAAAACGGTTGAAAAATCTTATCTATCGCCTGACTTCAAATGCCATTGCCATTATCTCTTATTGTTATCCAAATCTTCTCATCTTCTTTATCAGTAGTCAGAGAATCTGTTGGTATTACCAAAAATATAATGCCTTGGCAAGTTAATTCTTAGGGTCAACCAGAGATAGATCATCCACTCCTGTTTTACTGAGGCAGCTCTATCGTAAATTCAGTATAAGATTCTTCAGGCCATGGTTTACTTTGACTGAGCACAGACAGTTTTCCACCATGGGCTTTTATAATATCAAAGCTTAAAGAGAGACCCAATCCAGTGCCTTGGCCAGTAGGTTTGGTGGTGAAAAAAGGTTGAAATACTTTATCTCTTAGTTCCTCTGGCATACCTGTGCCGTTATCTCTAATTATAATTTCAGCGCCTTTCGACGTTTTCTTGGTGGTCAACCAAACTGTAGGAATGTATTTAATTTCCTGCGATTCAAATTTAAGATTCAACGCATCCACCTCCATCTTACGTTGATTTACTGCGTAAAAGGCATTATTCAAAAGATTCAAAATCACTCTACCAATATCTTGGGACACCAATTCCAGCTTCCCAATTGATTGATCCAACTCAGTTTCCATGGTGGCATTAAACGACTTGTCTTTGGCTCGCAACCCATGGTATGAAAGCCTAAGAAATTCATCTGCCAACTCATTGATATCAGTCATTTCTTTGGTTCCAGTACTTGTGCGACTATGCTGAAGCATGCCCTTAACGATGGCATCCGCACGTTTCCCGTGATGATGAATTTTAGCCGAGTTGGCCAAAATATCTTTCACAATAACTTTGGCTTCATCTATCTCATCCTTATCCAATTCAATTGAAAGTTCCTCAAGAAGCTCCTTGTTTAGCTCCGCAAAATTAGTTACAAAATTCAGTGGATTCTGGATCTCATGGGCAATTCCTGCTGTGAGCTCTCCCAAAGAGGCCATCTTCTCAGATTGGATCAATTGAGACTGAGTGGCTTTTAGTTCATTCAATGTAACTATCAACTCTTCTTTTTGGGCAGTCAATTCAGCAGTACGCTCAGCCACCTGAATTTCCAATTCATCTTTGAGGCGTTGTGAGTTTTTGAAAGCAACTTCCTTTTGAATAGCGACAATTTTTTCCTTTTCGGTATTAATTCGTTGCTTTCTGGTGATCAAAATTTGAGCAATCAGCCAAATCCAGGCAAAAACTCCGGCAGTTTCAAATAACTCATTCCAGTCATCGTAAAATGACTCACTGACAGTCTTAACTAACAGTGCAGCAAAATGGACGACCAAAAGCGGAAAAACCGCATAAACAAAAGGTTTGAGTGGCAAAAACTCTCTACGTGTATAGGCTGCATAGACCAACCCAAAGTTGAGAAGCAGGGCAAGCCACTGAGCAACTGTCTCTAAACTCGAGAAGACCACACTTATTGCCAGAAGAGCTATGGATAACAGCAATCCCTTAAAAAATAAATCCTTCTTTTCAGGATACAGAGTTTTAGTCTGCAAATGAGTTTGAAGGTATCTAAAGGCTATAATTAGCAGCAGAAAATCTAAAGTCATAGATAGTATATTAAAAATTAAAGCTCACGATCAGCCCAAGTCAGGATAACTTTGCCTGCTGAACCACTTTAATTTTTACCCAAAATTAAACGCAACAGATAAAGATGACAACCTCACGATGTGGTTGATGCTAATTAGACACTAAATTCATCTCTCAATATCCAACGGCAGCTCCATCCTCACTTGCACTGTCAGCTGCGCCAACATAAGCTCCCAATTCAGCATCATACGTAATTCCCATCAACACGCCCAAATTAGTAGTAGCTCTTAGTATGTGGCCCATTTTTTCCAATGCTTTTCTAGTATCCGGTGACATCAAATTCCGCTCATAAAGGATCTGATTAGGAAGCCACTGGTGGTGAATTTTCATTGCTTCGATCGCTCTATCTATTCTCATATCATAAGCTAATACATTCAAGACCGTCTGAAATACCGTGTTTATAATGGTTCTTCCCCCTGGACTTCCGATAATCAAATATGGCTTGCCATCTTTGGCAACAATAGTTGGGGTCATACTGGAAAGCATTCTTTTCTCAGGTGCCACCAAGTTGGGATCCGAACCTATCAGTCCCGAAGTAGTGGTCACTCCCGGGATAGGATTGAAATCTCCCATTTCATTGTTGAAAATAAATCCCAGTTTATCAGAACCCATTCCTGAGCCATAAGAATTTTCAAGGGTATAAGTCATCGAAATCGAATTCCCGTCCTTATCCACCACAGAAAAATGAGTGGTATTGTTGCCTCCATACGGATGACCAAATTTGGAAGAATCACTTGCAGAAGCATGCTGAAGGTCTAGATTCTCAAACCTTTTCTTAGCAAAATCTTTGGACAGCAATCTATCCAGCGGCATATCCAAGTTAAAATCGGGATCGCCCAGATATTCCGCTCGGTCAGCAAAACCTCTTTTCATAGCCTCAGCTACCAAATGAACATAAGAGGTAGAGTTAAACTCCACGGTATCTATGCCAGCTTGCTCCAATAAATTCATCATTTCTATCAACGCCACACCTCCTGAGCTTGGCGGAGGCATGGAATAAATTTCGTAACCTTTATAGGTTCCTTTTAAAGGCTCTCGTTCTACCGCTTCGTACTTTATGAGATCTTCCTTAGTAATTATTCCACCATTAGACTTCATATATCGCTCAATCTCCTCAGCTACTTCACCTTTATAAAAACCATCTCGCCCGTGATCTCTGATAGCTATAAGAGTATTTGCAAGCGCAGGTTGTTTCCAAGTCTGGCCAGGGGTTACTACCTCACCATTTTCTCCCAAAAAGTAGTTCTGCATAATATCATGAGAGTCATCTTTTTTTGTCTGATAAAGCGCTGCTTCATATAAGCCAAAAGTCATATTAAAGCCATTCTTGGCAAGATCGACAGAAGGCTGAACTAAATCCTTCCAAGGCAATTTCCCGTATTTTTCGTGTGCTAGAAACAACCCCGCAACGGTCCCTGGAACTCCAACCGAAAGCAATCCCTCGTGATTAGAATTATTCTTGATTTTTCCATCAACACCCAAAAACATGGTTGGACTCGCAGCAAGCGGAGCTTTTTCTCTAAAGTCAAATGTGGTCACTTCGGAATTTGCTTTCATGAAAACCATGAATCCTCCACCTCCGATGTTTCCCGCTTCAGGGTGAGTCACCTCCAATGCAAAAGCCGTAGCAATCGCCGCATCAACAGCATTTCCTCCTTTTTTCAGGATATCTACCCCCACTTGAGACGCAACAACATTATCAGAAACCACCATCCCGTTTTTACCATAGGTCTGACTGAAAACCGGAAACTGACTTCCAACGATTAAAAGTGAAAGTGCAAATCCGATTCGACTGATGTGAGAAATTTTCATGTTAAAATTATTTGAATACAAGTTATTAGACTTTTGGCTATTCACCATAGCAAATTTGATATGTGGAGTTCCTCTGGGAAAAAAATACTTTTCAATGTATACTCACTGCTCTCCATTAGTTGAATCAAAATTCTATCTTCAATCCATTAAGAGAGAAAAAAATTGGTAGGACTATACAGGATCTTGCTAACAGTCAACTCAAATTTGGCACTTACCTGACAAACTCGAAAAACACCATAGAATAGCATTATGGCCGAAAAAATCATGTTGAATGAGAGAATATTAAGAAATATGCGGAAGCTTAATTTCTTTCTTATGCCTAAGCATAGAGAACTACAATGACAGCTTGTGGTCAGGTGAAAATAAGTCTCTCGGCTGGAAATCAGCTAACTTAAAACCTGATAAACTATTAAATGTCAGGTGATAGAATTAAATGTGTATCCACTTATCTACCAGTAGCCAAATTTATCGTATATCTTGGTTAATGGATTTAAATCAGTCCGAAAAAGAGCAGAAGGATTGAAACGATCCATGACCCTCGGCAAAGCCGGGGGTATAGAATTAATACATGATAGGAGCCCTGAAAGGGTGAAACTAGGTGTCTCCGCAGGGCTATAGGACATTAATTTGTAACCTTCCCTGCACTCGCGTGCACGGTCATGAATGGTTTGGCAGCTTCGGTGCTACGTAAAACTGAGATTTAAGGATTATAAAGAAAAATGGCATCTGGACTAATTTCATATTGCTTACTATGCCATACTGGCAAAATTGCGGATAATCATATAGAATTATTCTTTTCAACTCACCTATCTACTTATTGGCTTGCAAAATCATCTGCAACACCTTCTCTCTTGGAAGAGCCTCCACTTTATTTCCATCACGACCTTCCATGGTCTCTGCAGCAAATAATGAATTGATAATTGCTTCCTCCGTAGCTTCAATTACTGCCAAAAATAAGGGAGTCATGTCATCATTTCGTAATTGATCAGCATTTTCTAGGATTTCGCTCTTTGAAGAATATGCTATCCTCAGCTCTTTCGAAGTACTGAAAGCAATCACATAATCACCAGATCCATTTGAAGCGATTCCACCGGTTTTTGCTAATCCCATGATTGCCCGCTTGGCTAATCTCTCCAAGTTTCTATCTAAAACAGGAGCATCCGTGGCAACAACAATCATGCAGCTTCCGTCAGATTTTTCCAATGCATCTTTGAAAGGATATTTTCCCAATTTCTCACCTACTGGCACGCCCGCTATTTGAAGATTACCTCCGAAATTTGTCTGCACCAATACCCCCACCGTGTATCCTCCGAGGCTTTCTGGGAGCTTTCTGGACGACGTGCCTATTCCTCCTTTCCAACCAAAGCATACAGTTCCCGTTCCTGCTCCAACATTTCCTTCTGCCACCGCCCCTGATTTGGCTGAACTAATAGTCTGAATTACCTCTTCGGAAGAAATATGCATTCCCCGAATATCATTCAGGAAGCTGTCGTTAGTCTCACCGACCACTGCATTAACCGAACCGACCTCTTCATTCCCTTTTTGATCTAACAAATAGCGAACAGCTCCTTCTATTCCAGCAGCTACACTTAAGGTGTTAGTAAGTAGGATTGGTGTTTCTATACTTCCCAATTCCTGCACCTGCGTAACTCCTGCAAGCTTGCCAAATCCATTTCCAACATAGATAGCTCCTGGCACTTTTTCCTGGAAAATATTTCCATCATGTGGCAAAATAGCGGTAATTCCTGTACGGATATTATCTCCTTGTATTTTGGTAAAATGAGCCACTTTAACTCCTTTCACATCTGTGATGGCATTCAATTCCCCCGTGGGCAAAATCCCAAAATGAACGCCGAGATCACGAGGCCTATCTTGTGAGAATGAATGGCGGTATAAACAAGCTGTGAATATAAATACTAGAGTGAAGACTTTCATGAAAGCTATAATTGAGTGGTTCAAGATATAACTTTGCTTGCAAAAAAGAATCCCTGCTCCTAGATTGCCTTAAACTTCAACTAAATTGACGCACCTAATTATTTTAACTTAGTACCATGCTGAAAAAAGAAAGATATGCTGCGGTAATAAAACATTTTCAAGAGCACATGCCGGTGGCTGAGACTGAGCTTCAGTTTGATAATACCTTTCAGCTGTTAGTTGCTGTGGTGCTTTCTGCACAATGCACAGATAAGCGCATCAATAGTATTACACCTGCCCTTTTCGAGTTTTTCCCAACTCCCGATTTTTTGGCCGCATCCAGTTTTGACGAACTTTACCCTTATATCAAATCGGTCTCTTACCCAAACAACAAGACCAAACACCTGCTCGGCCTCGGCAAAATGCTGATGGAAGACTTTGGGGGAGAGGTACCCTCCACTGTTCCAGAATTAATCAAGCTCCCGGGTGTGGGTAGAAAAACAGCGAATGTAATCACCTCAGTAGTTTGGAATCAGCCTAATATGGCCGTAGATACCCACGTTTTCCGCGTTTCAAAAAGGTTGGGACTGGTATCTCAGTCTGCTAAAACTCCTTTAGAAGTCGAGAAGCAGCTCATCAGACACATCCCAAAAGAGCATGTTCATATCGCACATCATTGGCTGATTCTCCATGGAAGATACGTTTGTGTAGCAAGAAGGCCAAAATGTGAGATCTGCTCATTAACTCATCTATGTAGGTATTTTGAGAAGAATGTGGCTAAAATTGATACCGTAGAGGAACCTAAATAATGTGTGGAATCCATCTCATTTGGGGAAAACAGGCCAACGAATCTGCAATCAACCGCATGGCGGAGTCAAGCTCTCATCGCGGGCCAGATCAACAAGCTACACTCAGTCCTTGGCCTGAACTCTGGTTGGCGGTAAACCGACTGAAAGTCATCCATCCCGGATCAGAAGCCGATCAACCATTTTGGGCACCCGACGGAAAATCTCTATTAATCTGGAATGGAGAGATTTATAATTTTAGAGAACTTCGAACCCAATTGACGCAAATGGGAATCGTCTTTACCAGTCAGTCAGATACCGAAGTGCTGTTGCAGAGTTTACAGCTTTATGGTGAAAAGTGTCTGGAGAAATTAGAAGGGACTTTTGCTTTGATCTATGTTGATTTAATGCAAAAATCCATTTTAGTAGCTAGAGATAGAAATGGAGAAAAACCACTCTACTATGCCCATGACAAAGAAAACTTATATATTTCTTCGGAAGTACGAGCCATTAATGGCTTGCTGAAATCGCAATTAAACTTTAATGAAATCCAACATTATTTCTATTTAAGAAGTCCATCACCGGACCATACATTTTTCTCCCAGATCAAGGAATGGAAAGCGGGGACTTACGGAAAGATCCAATCCGATTTGGAAGTGTCTGAGCATCCTTTTACAGGTAATTCATCCTCCAAAATTTTACCGAGTAAGGAAAGATTTGAGAAAATCTTGAAAAATATACTCACTCAACAGTTTTATGCTGAAGTCCCAGTGGGAGTTTTGTTAAGCGGAGGTTGCGACAGCAGTTTGTTGTACGCCCTTTGGTATAGAGAAACTAAAATTGCTTTGCCAGCTTATACCATTGCATTAGCGCAAAAATATCGTAAAAAATATCGAGATGCAGATTCTTCTATCAGATTTGCAAAGCATTACCCAATCGAGCATCATGTCGTGGAAGTAACCCAGCAGGTTTTCTGGGACAATTGGGAGGAATATGTGAAAAGTGTCGATCAGCCTGTGGGAGATTCGGCAGGTTTTCTAACCTGGATCATTGGTAAAGAGGCAAAAAGGGAGGTAAAAGTTTTGATCTCAGGTGCTGGAGCGGACGAACTTTGGGGAGGATATCAGCGACATAAGGCAATTGATTTTTACCTTCGGAATAAGAAGTTTATTACATCAATTGCCCCAATACTAAAGAATGTTTCTTTGGCTGGACAGGTTGGGAAATTTTTTAATGCCGTTCAAAGTGATTCTAAAGAAACTTTTTTGAATTTTACTGCCTTACAAAATTTGCCTGAAAACCTACATACAGAATATCGGCCAGAATTTGACCCGAACCTATCTGAATACAAACAGCTGTTGGATTTCGATAGAAAAAATTACTTGGCTCAGGATGTCTTAAAGGTTCAGGATAATGCCTTGATGGCTAATGGAATAGAAGGGCGAGCCCCTTATTTGGATCAAAAAATGATTTCTCTTTGGGAAAATGTGACTGACGATAAGTGTCTGAAAGGAAAACCGTGGATCAAAGAATGTCTAAAAGAACTTGATTTATCCTGGGTAGTTAAGCGACCAAAATTGGGGTTTGGCCTACCTTTAAAAGAGTGGTTTGCTGAACGGGGAGATTTCGCCAAAAGAGTGTATAATTCACTTAAAAAGTTTGAGAAAATGTATGGAGAACAGTGTCCACAAGAAATGAGAGCCATGATTGCAAACCCAGAATCTTTCAGCAAAACACATTTTTTGACACTCTATAATTTATTTTTGCTTACTGAGTGGATCAATTTAAGACAGCTATGAGAATCATGTACATCCATCAATATTTCAAATCCCCGGCGGAAGGCGGTGCCGTTAGGTCGTACCATCTCGCCAAAGGACTGGTGGATGCTGGCCACGAAGTAGAGTTGATCACAGGGAGTCAGGAAAAAAGTTATGATCAGCGGTGGATTGATGGCATAAAAGTCCACTTCCTCCCAGTAGAATACAATCAAAGGTTCAGTTTCCTAAAACGTATAAAAGCATTTTTATCCTATGTAAGCCAATCTAAAAGACTGATAAAAAAGCTAAGAAGAGCGGACTTATTATATATCACCTCTACACCTCTCACTACTGGACTATTGGGCCTTTGGGCGAAGAAAAAATTAGCTATCCCTTATATTTTTGAGGTGAGAGATCTGTGGCCAAAAGCACCTATAGAGGTTGGGATTATTCGAAATCCTATTGTGAAAAGGTTTCTTATCGCCTTGGAGAAAAAGATTTATAGAAACGCACTAAGTATTGTTGCCCTGTCTCCTGGCATTGCCAGACATATAAGAGGAGTTGCTCCAGAAAGGACAGTTCACCTCATTCCAAATTTTTCTGACTTGGATGTATTTTATCCAAAAGAAAAAGATGAACAAAAATTACTTGACTACGGGCTACAAAAGACGTTTACGATTGCCTACACTGGTGCCTTGGGAAGGGTAAATGCAGTAGATGAGCTGGTACTTTTTGCAGAACTTGCTCAGGATAGACAAAAAAATTGGCAGTTTCTCATCATGGGAGAAGGCAGTCAAGAGCAAAGCTTAAAGGATCTGGCAAAAAGTAAAAAATTGAAGAATACTTTTTTCATACCCTTTGGATCAAAGGAAAGAGTAAATGAAGTTTTAGCCTGCGCCGATTTAGCTTGGATCTCATTTGCGCCTTTTCCGGTGTTGAAGACAAATAGTCCAAACAAATTTTTTGATGCCATCGCTGCTGGAAAAGCGGTAATAGTCAATCATAAAGGATGGGTATATGAATTAATGAAAACTCACCATTTAGGTCTTGCATGCCTTCCGGGAAAAATACAAACAGCTTTTTCGAAAATTGAAGAATTAGAAAAGGATTCAGAAAGATTGAGTCAAATGGGTAAAAATTCACGATTAATAGCTGAGAAATTTTTTACTAAGGAACAGGCTATTCAGAAGTTGATACAGGTAATCCAGCCTCACAATGGAGATGACACTTCGGGACATGACATGCTGATTTTAACAGCCTAAATCGAAAAATTGAAATAAAAATCCTGAAGTAAACTCAGCTTTCTACAGCTTTATTTTGATAAATAAGTTGATTATAACCTCACTTTTCTAAAAAAAAATTAGAAAATTAAACTTATAGAAAACTGTTTAATGTATGTTATAGAAGGTTTTTGGGATTTGAAACCGCACATTATACTTTTTCAAAAGAAAAAAAATAAAATTTTTAAAACTTAATGAATTCTCTTTGGTTCTCCAATTACAACTCCATTTTAACCAAAACCAACTAAAATGAAAAATTTGAGAATTAACATGTCTAAGCTGATGCCAATTGCATTGGGTTTAGCACTTGTAGTAGGCTTCACTTCATGCAATAATGACGATGAGCCAATGAAAACAAAGACCAACTCGGTAGCTAAAGTAATCGAGGATGATGCGACCTTTAATACATTATCTACTGCAATAAAAGCTGCAGATTTGTATAATGCATTAAGTGGAGCTGGACCTTTCACTGTATTCGCACCAACTAATGATGCATTTGGTGAATATCTTGGTGACAATAAATTGACTGCAGATGCATTGATAGGAAGCGCTGACTTATCTAATATCCTTAAGTATCACGTAGTTTCAGGAAAAATCTTATCCGGTGATGTAAAAGCTGGTCCTGTAGCATCTCTTACTGGTGACAAATTTTACATCAGCATCGATCCAAATGGTAAAGTCTGGATAAACGGAAATGCAATGTTGACGGCAGTTGATAAAATGGCTGACAACGGAGTAATTCACACCTTGGATTATGTAATCACTAAACCTACTAAGACTATAGCTGAAATAGCAATTGATGCCTCAAAAGGTTCTAAACCTGAGTTCACACAATTGGTAGCTGCTCTTAGCAGAGCAGGTTTAGTAGAAGCTGTTAGCGGTGGAAAGGATGATAACTTAACGGTTTTCGCTCCAACTGACGCTGCTTTTCAAGCTCTTTATGGTGCTTTAGGAGTTTCTAATGTGAATGAAATTCCATTGGATGTGTTAAAAAATGTGCTTCTATATCACGTTGTTCCCGTGAGAGCATTTTCTCAAGATCTTAGAAACGGTGCAATGCTTCCAACTTTGTTAGAAGGAAAGCAACTTACTGTTGATCTTCCAAATTTGAAAATAAATGACAGCAAACTGGTAGCCTCTATGCTCAATCTTCATGCAGTAAACGGTGTTGTGCATGTGATTGATAACGTGATGTTACCTAAATAATAGTTAGAATTAAGAGTGGGTTAATTGTATAAAGCGGGCTTCCTTAGAAGTTCGCTTTTTTTTGATTTATATCCAGAAAATTTTCAACATCAGTAAAAATTAAGGCAAGCATTTGAGGATTAAGAGAATTTTTGAGATACTTAGATTATTGATTTTGCCAGCGATGGTGCATGTCATTTGACCTAGAAAATTACTCAGTAGGCTTACGAGGTCTATATCCTGACTCTTTAAAAATTTTCTGTGCATCAGGTTCTGACATCAACTCTGCCAGACCTACCTCTTTATTAAGTGCATAGTCATCCACTATATTCCATCCCAGCCATCTTCCCAATCTTCCTGGAGCATTTGTACTGATTGCATCAGTAAAGGGAGCCTCCCCAATGTATTTGCGGATTTCGAACGGATTGGTTTCATAGAGCAATTCATTTTCTACAAAATGAGACCAGATTAACTCCTCATTGGCGAAACTCTCTGCAATGGCTTCAGGAGTGTAGCCGATTATATATTGGTCAGAGGTACATCGAAGTATGGCTTTGGTAAAATGATAAGATTTACCATAATAAATCATCTCAGCCAGCAAAGTTTTGTCGCCAGGATTTGTTTCATTGAATCGAGCTGAAATAGCCATTACAATCATTGGAACGATATAATCTCTGTCGTAACGCTCTGCCATATATCTTGGCAGTTCAGGCTGAAAAGAATGAGTTGGAGGTAAAAAATAATCTAATCCTATTACGATTAAATCATCAGAGACAATCAAATCAGAGTTAAATCCTGAGACAAAGGTGTAAACTTTGGGTACCTGGAATTCCGGGAAATGATATTTAATAGCTTTAAAAGCATTTTCCAGGTCTTTTTCCACTTTAGTAAAATCATCGAACACTACTTCCACCGAATCATAAAGCACTTGCATGGAAGAATCTTGATGAATAGCCAACAACTCTGCAACAAGGCTATCCTGAGTGACATACTTATCTGCTTGAAGGTACTCCTTTGCAAATTCCGGATGTTTTTCCAACAGGAATTTGAATTGGTCTTGGGTTGTTGCTTCGAAAAAATCTTGTTCCAGACGGGTTACTTCCAACGTTAGATCTTGTTCTGAAATCTCTGAAGAAAGCTCGCAAATTTCTTCTTTTTTGTCACAGGAGAAATTGATAAGTATTAGAAAAAAGAATACAGGTCGAATTCGGGAAAATAGCATGAATTAGAATTTTTTCAAAAATAGGGATAGGATTGGTAACAAAAGAATGTTTACATGAATCTCCTATTTCTATCGGCAAAAGAAGATTGAAAATAATAATGAAAATTTCAATATAAATTCATCACTAGGCGTTCCGAAGCAACGCTTTTAGAAAATTGATTTTATGTTTCTACCAACCAGATATCCCGAAGGGAAAGGGAATGAGGTTTCCCCTCGAACTATAAAGTGGAAACCACTTCTATTTATGTTAAAAAATTCGTTTAAAACCATTCCCTCTATATCACTTTTTCCTTCTGTAGGAAGGTTTAGTTGGTAGCCAAAAATAGCCAGCAGCTTCACGGATCGTTCCGTAGGAACGTATGGTGAAAAATCACAATCTCCAACACAAAATTCACGATTTAATGGCCTCTAACCGCCCTTGCGATCACCTCATATACTTCTGTTGGTTTCATAGAAGTCGAATGTACCAAACTTTCATCCGCTACCAACAAAGGCTTATCCAAATTATCTGAACTCAATCTTCCATGGGCTCCTTTTACTAACGTTGCGTCTAAAGGAATTACGTCCATCAGGTAACGGAAGCCAAGCTTTTTCTTCAATACTTTTGAGCCAACGGTCAACAAGGGAATTCTAATCTTTGGATTCAAAAACAACTCCACTGGATCGTATCCTGGCTTTTTGTGTATATCCACACACCTTGCATAGTCAGGAGCCTTTGCGTCGTCCAACCAAAAATAATAGGTGAACCAAGAATCTTTATCCGCCATCACTACCAAATCACCCGCACGATCATGATTTATATGGTGCTCATTTTTACCATTTTCATCCAAAACTAACTCTATTCCGGGGGTAGATTCTAACAGCTTTTTTACCTCTGCAAGGATGTTCAGATCATTTACATGCACATGAGCTACCTGATGATCTGCCACCGCAAAGACCTTAGAAGTTCCTGCATCAAGTGTTTCCAAGCCTTGCTCTTCTTTCACCTGAATCCAGCCCTTTTTACGAAATAAACGATTTAAATGAACAGGCTTACTCACCGAGGTGATTCCATATTCTGACAACAAAATCACCTGAACGTTCTGCTTTTCAAAATAGGTAATCAGATCTTTAGCCAACTCGTCCACATCTTTCAAATGCTTTCCGATGTGCTTAAAGTCAATTCCGTACTTCTGCAGAGAATAATCCAAATGTGGAATATAGATAAGATTCAAGGTAGGATTGTACCACTCATCTACCTTCTTTGATGCCTCGGCAATCCATTTGCTGGACTCAATAGTTGCTTTTGGCCCCCAAAAAGAAAAGAGGGGAAACTGACCCAGCTCTTTTTGTAGCCGATCTCGCAACTCCATAGGTTCGGAATGGCAGTCTGGAAGTTTTCTCCCATCAGCAAGATAAAGTGGCCTAGGAGTCACGGCGTAATCCGCAGATGAATACATATTGTACCACCAAAACATATTTGCTATTGTAAACGTGGGATCTTCCCTTTTCAGCACTTCCCAGATTTTTTCGGACTGTACAAGTTTGTTAGATTGCCGCCAAAATTTAATTTCACATTCGTCTTTGAAATACCAACCATTTCCCACAATACCATTTTCATTGGGCATTTTGCCTGTCAGATATACTGACTGAGCAGCACAAGTCACTGCTGGTAAAACTGGTTCCACAACCGCTTTTTTCTTATTTTCAATCCAATTTTTCAAGAAGGGCGTATGTTCTCCGATTACTCTTGGAGATAATGCTACGATGTCTAAAACAACTGTTTTCTTCATTTCATTTCAAATTATCGATTACCCAAGCCAGTTCTCTAGAAATAGATTCGCCAAGATTTAAGCGTGTAGCCTCGGGAAGAACTTCCCAGGTATAGGTTTCAACCTCTAGGTGTTTGGAAATAGATGGGTTTTTTAAAATTTCTTTGAGTACAATCAAAATTTGGTCCTGCGTGGAAGCTATTTCACCATATGTGTCCAAAAAAACCGGGACGTGAAAATGAATTCTCCACTCTTCATTCTCTATATTATCAAGATTCGCCAAAGCATCCGGCAGATCAGAATAGGAATATATACTTCCATTTTCTTTCTTAGCTACCACCTGATGCAAATAAGTAGATTCAGCAAAAGGTAAAAGTTTTGTCTTTATCGCATTTTTTGAATCATTTTTCACGATCGTTTTCAGGGCCGCAGAGATTTGGATCTTCCCAATTTTCAAACCTGCCTTTTCAAACTTGGCGAATGTATCTGCAGGTTCTTCATAAACAATCGCAAAATGGCAAACATCATAGCAAACCTGAATATGATTTTTGATTGCTATCTCTGCTTCTGCTATAGAAATTCCAAGCTGCTTTGCCAACATGGGTTTTCCTTTAGGCAAAAGCCACTCAGTAAATAGCCAGATCATTTCATCAGAATTCTCCAGAATGCCATCGGGCTCAGGCTCTATGTCCAAATGCAGATTTTTACCTGTTTGCTTTCTGATTTCTACCAATTCCATCACCACATCCATAAGGTGATTAGTAGCTATTTCCATCGCCCGATCGAGTTCTATATCTGACTTGAACCAGTGGCGATAAGAAATTGGAGAGGTACTTATTCCGCCTTCTAGTCCTTCGGGTAGGAGTTGGGCCAAGATTCTAAAAGCCCGAATGGTATAATCTCTGCGATCAAGGGTAGTCCAATCTGGCGCATGCACATTTTCTTTAACTATAGTTCTGTGAAAATCCCCAAATGGAAAACAGTTCATCGTGAATACATAGGCATTCTCCTGCTTTAACCAAGATTGAAATTCAGCCAATTTATCCGGATTGTTCAAGATCAAACTTGCTTCATTAGATAACCGCAAACCAATTCCAAAAGGATTATCCACCTTCAACTGATGCTTCACCTCTGGAATGTATTTCTTCAAATTAGCAAAAGTAGCCTCCCAACTCTCTCCTGGATGAATATTGCTACAGTAACTGAGATGAAAATCCTGAACGTGCATTCTTATTTAATTACTGTGATACTAGTGAGAAGAAACATTACTCATTTCATGTAGATGCTGAAGTTTGTCCACCGCCACTTTTATAAGCTGATAATCCATTTCATGAACCTCCATGCCATTTCCAAGAGCTTTTAAAAGCGTAATATTCAATTGGCCTCCCAAGTGCTCCTGAAATTCCTCAAGTCCTTTGAGTAGCTTTTCACCAGCTAACTCTGGAACAAAAAGATCAAATCCGAGCTTTTCAAAAACTTTGACAATTCTAGTTAAATCGTCTTCAGAAATCCACTTTTTCAAAGCTGAATAGGTGGAATCTAAAACAATTCCTATTGCTACGGCCTCTCCATGCCGTAAACGAAAATCAGTCAAATTCTCAAGTTTATGGGCCGCCCAATGCCCAAAATCTAAAGGCCTGGAGGATCCAAATTCAAATGGATCTTTTCCCGAGATATGGTCCAGATGCATTTGAGCACATCGAATAATCAGTTCTTGCATAGGCTTCATCTGCCGCTGGGCAAGAGCATCTGCATTCTCTTCTATCCAAGTAAAAAAGCTTAAATCTTTGATCAGGGCTACTTTGACTGCTTCAGAAATTCCAGAGCGCCAATCCCTATCGTCTAATGTCGTCAAAAAATTGAAATCATTCAGAACCGCATAAGGGGGCGAAAATGTGCCTAGGTAATTTTTTTTACCAAAGAGATTGACTGAGTTTTTTACCCCAACGGCAGAATCATTTTGTGATAATACTGTAGTTGGAATTCTAATTAATCTAATACCCCGATGAGAAATAGCAGCTGCAAATCCTACCATATCGATCACAGCACCACCGCCGATCACTGCAATATAAGAATGTCGATCCACACCATGGATATTAGTGGCTTCTACTATTTCCTGGTAGATGGACTCATTATTCTTTGAAACTTCTCCTCCCGGAACAATGATAATCTCTGGACATAACTCATATTCTTGGTCATAAAAACTACTATATGACTTGATTTGGTCGACTAGATCTGGATGAGCCAAATTCACTCCCTCATCGATCACAAAAAGGATTTTAGACTTTCTTTCGGTAGAGAGTAAATCAACCAATTGCCTATTTTTCACAGAGAAAATGTTTTCTGAAAAACAAACTGGATAACTATAAGGAACTGAGAAATTTTGAGTGATAATCGTATTCATAATGAATAATCTTAATACAGTATACTTTTTTAAGTTAAAGACGATGCAATAGTAATTCTCACAACAGTACCAGCAAGTTTTTAGTTTTTTCTCTCTTAGGTAACTGCAAATTTCCTTGCCAACCATAAGGAGATTGGCAGCAAGGCTAAAACAATTAATCCAATCATCCATCCTGCAAATGCTGCGGCAATAGAAGAATTGACAATTATTAAAGAAATAACGGCAGCTTTCACTGACTTACCAATCAATTTTGGTTCCTGTGTCCGTATTGCCTTTATCAATGGCGGAAATATCATATAGCATAACAAGAGTAAAAAAGGAATCACCTCAAAAAAACCATTACCATTGATAATGGGAATGCTGGAGATAGCAAGTATTACAATAACGTACATTCCCAAACCACCATATAAAGCCTTCTTATTTTTACCATGTACTTCACCTCGACTGATCATGGTAATTGCTGCTACAAAAACCAGCGGCAGCAAACCTATCTGCCAATGTGTGGATAGCATCATTGGAACTATGCTGACTCCTAAAAGAAGATTTCCTGTGCGACAAAGCCCCATATTTATAGGCCCTAATATCTTTTGATGCTTGCCCCAATAATCATAGAGTACTGCTAAAACCGCTACAGTAAGTGCAATTACTCCAGAAATAAAACTTACCTGAACAGCTGCTAGAACTCCTACTATTAATAAAACCAGGGACATCCAAGTAGCTGAACTTTTAGATACTCTCCCACTGGGAATTGGTCGCTCAGGACGCTCTATAGCGTCTAATTTAGCATCGAAAACATCATTAAACGCTACTCCACCAGCATACAACCCAATTGTACTCAATGAAAGCCAGCCTAAATTTATGAGATAAACATTGTTCCAAGAAAATACATCTGAACTAATAATTGTCCAGGCGCCAGCTACAGCGAAACCAGCAAAAATATCTGCTATAGCTGTGACAACATTAGCAGGCCGAGTGAGCTGTAAGTAAGCAAAAATGCTTGCAGAACTCATACGATCAATTTTCCACAAAATCAGCAGATCCTTCTACTCTAGGCGACTGACCGCCACGAAGCACTGAATTTCCCCCCAGCTTTTTGGTCTGATCTAGTGGGGCTGCCTTCAACCAATCATCTTCATGCATCTGACCACTTTTGCCAAAAACAGTCAACGCATTTTGATAGGTGGTCAATCGAATATGCTCCTCAGAAATTCCAGATTTACGCATCAAATCGGCAGTTTTAGGCACAGCTAGCGGATCAGAGATACCCCAATCGGCTGCGGAATTAACAATAATACGCTCAGCACCATACTGTTTCACGATTTCTACCATTCGTGCAGATCCCATTTTTGTATGTGGATAAATTGTAAATCCTGCATAGTAACCACGGTCCAATACTTCTTTTACTGTTTCTTCATTATTATGATCTACGATGACGGTGCTAGGATCCAATCCATGCTCCTCCGACACCTCCATGCTTCGAATTGTACCTTTTCTTTTATCTCTATGCGGCGTGTGGATAAGTACCGGAAGATCCACTTCTTTAGCTAACTCAAGCTGTAGTCTGAAAAATCTATCTTCCGCCTCAGTCTGATCATCGAAACCAATCTCACCAATTGCCACTACACCTTCTTTTCCCACATATAATGGCAATAATTCCATCACTTGCTCTGCCAAATGCTCATTGTTGGCTTCTTTGGAATTTAAACCCATCGTACAGTAATGCACAATACCAAACTGGCTGGCACGAAATCGCTCCCAGCCAACTAGTGTGCTGAAATAATCTTTGAAGCTTCCTACTTCTGTTCTTGGCTGACCCAGCCAAAAAGCAGGTTCTATGACTGCTACTATTCCTGCTTTCTGCATGGCTTCATAGTCGTCAGTCGTTCTGGATACGAGGTGGATATGTGGATCAATATACATATAGATAAATTTTATAGGATTGAATTTGATTTGATATCGTGGTTTTCAAGTGTTAGTCTATAATCGATGCAGCTGAAAATCGACACCAACAGAATTCCAGGAAATATTCCCTTTTTCCATGCAAGTCAGTAAATCATGGTAATTTTTGAGGTGTTGCTTGGCTAGGGGAAAGTTACATTCATTAAGTGCAATCAACGCAGCTGCTAATTGCAATTCATCTTTCGAATCCAGCACTTTTTCAATGTCCTTTAGAAAATCTTTATTCATAAAAGGAACTACCAATCGCCAAATTTCCGGCATTACCTCCCGTCCAGCTGCCCATCGCTCATGAGCAAAATCTCTTGCAATGTCAGCCAAAGACAGATTTCGACGTTCGTCCAATCCTTGGATTTGGTAGATCGGTCGCTGCATGAATATCGCTTTGAGCACCATCTGATTCCAGTTGGCATCTGGGAAATACTTGGCTGGGAATGGATTATTTAAAGCAATCGCATCGAATACTGATGAAATATTTGTTCTCAGGCCATCAATTGCCCTTGGAATCAACTCTTCCTGAAACGGCATTAGTGGCAAGGCTGCAAATAATGCCTGATGCTCATTCATATCTGCAGTTTCGAAAAGTTGATTGATAGCGTTGAACCAGCTCACCTTTTGTTGTGGATAACTAAGAATCAGAATAGTGCGCGCTGTTTGAAGTTCATCCCAAAACTCTGGCTGAAAACCAAGTATATATTGATCAGCCTGAGATTTTTGACTTTCTGATAGAACTAATGATTCCTTCTTAAAATATCTTGACGCCTGGCTAAAAGCTAAAAAAAAGGAATTAGCGTCAGCTCCATAAACAATCTTTTCACGTTTGAGTCGTAGCCATTTCAACGCCTTTTCATTTGGGGAAATTAACTCAAAAAGAAAGTCTATAAGGTGGGTTGTCATAACGGCTAGCTAAGGTAAGAATAGTTGAACACTTCGCTTGTGAAATTCTAAAACTCGAAGAATTCCTTCAGATATTCCAGTTAGATAATGCTCAACGGCGTAAAAAAGTGCCTTGCCCTAAAAAATCGGATATAAATGAATTTAGAAATTGTAGCAATACTTTTTTTTGAGTTACTGAAAACTGCTATTAACAAACCTGAAGGCAATTAATTGTCAAGCATAAGTCAACTTTTTTAATCACAACCCAATTAGAAAGATTATTTTCATGCTGAATTACTCTTTTTACTTTTCATCATAAAATAGTTACAAATGGACTCAGACATCGATCCTATCCAAACTGCCAAAATAGAACAAATTAAAAAACTTCAGGCAATAGTAAAAAAATCTATAGAAGAGGAGACGTTGATCACCAATAATCTACTCAATCCTCCCAAAGAAATTTTAACCAAAGGACAGAGCATTTCCGACAAGGTTGCCAAATTCGGAGGGAGTTGGGCATTTATCATTTCCTTCTTTATTATTCTGCTTATCTGGATTCTTTTTAATACGCTCACTCCTTTGAGGGATAATTTTGACCCCTATCCATTTATACTTATGAATTTGATTCTTTCCTGTATTGCAGCGTTGCAAGCGCCAATAATCATGATGAGTCAAAATAGACAAGAAGAGAAAGATCGAAAGCGAAGTGAAAACGACTATTTGATCAATATGAAAGCTGAATTAGAAATCAAGGCAATTAACCAAAAAATGGATTTACTCATAGAAGATCAGCTTCAAACTCTATTTGAAAGCCAAGCAATGCAAATGGAGATTCTCAAAAGACTAGAGTTGAAGTATAATTGAGTATTTTAATATCTCCTACGCTCTCGGGATTAAAAAGCCAAGTGAATTGATGACATACTATTTAACACCACATGAAAGCATAAGATCATTGCTTCATTTTCGAGCAAGTATTTTAATTAAATTGGCAACTCTATAACTGAAAAACCTAATGAGAGACTTCAAGAATTTTACTGTTCCCTATGATTGCGACCCACAGTTCTCCAAACGTGTGGCGTATTTTTCAATGGAGTATGCGATCCATCAACCACTCAAAATCTACAGCGGTGGACTTGGATTTCTGTCCGGATCACACTTGAGAAGCGCTTTTGAACTGAAACAAAACCTGATTGGAGTCGGTATTTTATGGAAATATGGATATTACGATCAAGGTAGAAATCAGGATCAAACCTTAAAAGCTGAATGGTATGAAAAGACGTACAGTTTTTTACAAGATACAGGCATCAAATATCAGATCACCATCCATGGCAATCCGGTATGGGTGAAAGCGTGGTATTTACCATCTGATGTGTTTCAAAGTGCTCCATTATTTTTGCTTAGCACTGACTTGCCAGAAAATGATTATTTAAGCCAGACGATCACTCATAGACTTTATGATTCAGATACTGCTGCCAAGGTGGCACAGTTTATTTTGCTGGGAATTGGCGGAGCTAAATTAATTGATGAACTAAATTTCAATCCTGAAGTCTATCATCTTAATGAAGCACATGGCGTAAGTGCAGCATTCCATTTAATGCGGAAATTCGGTTCCAAGGAAGAAGTCAAAAAGAGGCTGGTATTCACTACACATACGCCTGAAGAAGCCGGAAATGAGAAACACGACATTTACTTATGTGAGCAAATGGGGTATTTTAATGGGTATTCACTTCAAGAGGTCAGAGAACTTACCGGGATGGAGGGAGACCTTTTCAACCATAGTTTAGCTGCATTTCGATTTGCCCATAAAGCAAATGGCGTGAGCAAACTACATGGTGAGGTAAGCCGAAAAATGTGGAGCAAATATACTGACATTCCTGAGATCACCTCCATCACCAATTCTCAAAACTATAATTACTGGGCAGATAAGCAACTGTATCATTTCATGAACACAAATGATAAATCAGGCTTTGAAGACCGAAAGCGTTATCTCAAGAAGCGCGCATTTGAGATCGTGGCAGATCAAACAGGTCAATTGCTTGATCCTTCCGTCTTGACCATCGTGTGGGCCAGGAGGTTTGCCGGTTACAAACGCGCCGATTTGATCACTCGCGACCTCGCTAGATTTGAAGCATTGATCAATAATCCTACGCGTCCGGTACAGATCATTTGGGCTGGAAAACCATATCCTTCAGACTATTCCGCCATTTCTACTTTCAATCAGCTCGTACATCTGAGCAAACATTATCCCAATGTGGCTGTTTGCGTAGATTATGAATTATCCTTGAGCAAGCGACTTAAGCAAGCGGCAGATGTTTGGTTGAATACGCCTCGCGTTCCTCGTGAGGCGAGTGGCACCTCTGGCATGACTGCCGCTATGAACGGAGCCGTCAATTTTAGCACATTTGATGGATGGATCTGCGAATTTGCTGATCATGGCAAAAACGGTTTTATAGTTCCTACAGCAGATTATGATACGATGAGCGTGCCAGAACAAGATCAGTTTGACCTAGAAAATATCCTTGATGTTCTCGAAAATGAGATTGTTCCCACTTACTATCAAGACAAGAATGCTTGGGATGATATCGTAGAGCAAGGAATGAAAGATGTGGTTGATCACTTTGAAAGCAATAGAATGGCAACAGAGTACTATGAGATAATGTACAAATCTGAATAATTCTCAACATTTGCCTGAAAAAACTCAATTAGAATTACCTATCTAACAAGTATTGCGTGTTCAAAACCCACTTTATTTATCGGGATAAAAAGTTCTCGAAACGGCAAGTAAAGCCCAAGAGGAGAAAGCATGTTTAGTCAACCATTCAATAGCCTAAATGGATATTTTAGTAAGTCTCTTAACTCTTGATAATGGCAAAGCAATGAAAAAGGCAATCGAAAAACTTGTTGTTTACCACCTGGCTATTGTTTGCAGCATGTTGAAAGATGAGGATCAGAGTAACTTATTCAGAAACCAAGGAAGGTCAACGGTCTGAACGAAATACAATAAAAGAGGGGAATACAGTGTTTGAAAAATAACACTCTAACTCATGAATAATCCACTCCATAATCAACAAATCGTACTTGCAGAGCATCCCAGTGATACTCCAACCAAAAATACTTTTGGCTTTAATAATATTGAAATCCCACAGATTGGTAAAGGGCAGGTGCTATTGAAAAGCTTATATATCTCTGTTGATCCGGGAATGCGTGGTTTTATGGATAAAGGAGAAGATGATGCAGCAGGGTTGAAGTTTGAACTTAATAAACCAATCACTAGCAGATCAGTCGCCCAAGTGATTGAAAGCAAACACGAAGATTTTCCCAAAGGCACAATTGTCCATGCCCGACTCGCATGGAAAAAATATCAACTAGGTGAAACAGACCATCTAGAGAAAGTGAATCCTGATTTGGCACCAATTTCCACCGCTGTCAGTATTCTTGGAATACCTGGCTTAGCGGCTTATTTTGGAATGGAGAAAATCGGGAAGCCAAAGAAAGCAGAAACAGTAGTAGTCTCCGGTGCGGCTGGAGCAGTAGGAAGTGTGGCAGTTCAACTTGCAAAATTTCACGAATGCAACGTTATTGGGATTGCTGGATCGGATGCGAAAATTGAATTTTTAGAAAAAGATCTGGGCATCGATAAAGGGATAAAATATAAAAAAGTCAGCACTATGAAACAGGCAATCAAAGAGGCTTGTCCAAATGGAGTGGACGTATTTTTGACAATGTAGGTGGTGAGTTATTTGATGCTGTATTAGACAATATCAATAGAAAGGCGCGAATCGTGGTATGTGGACAAATCGCAGAATATAATAAAGCTGAATCAACACAAGGTCCCCGATCTCAGCACAAATTGATAAAGGGTAGTGTAAGAATGGAAGGCTTTGTCGCTTTCGATTTTAAAGATGAATTTGAAGATGCTAAAATTCAACTCACTTCATGGATGAAAAGCGGAAAGTTAAAATATCGCGAAAATTTAATTGAGGGTTTTGAAAATATTCCTGAAGCTTTAATAGGTTTATTTTCAGGAGAGAATATTGGCAAACAAATAGGGATAGTTCATTTAACTGTGTCTAGGGTTTAGATTTATTCTAACTAGGGGTTGGGTGAGGAGGCCGTAGGCCGACGAGACCAACCCCTAGTTAGCTAGTTTTTTTTTGGTACTCTTTCCGG
>Ga0307487_1000553_pt1 | contig 29193 bp, 38 predicted proteins | sample CBIW12metaG_FD_203665 | JGI IMG/M metagenome (GOLD analysis project Ga0307487, IMG submission 203665) | Sea-ice brine microbial communities from Beaufort Sea near Barrow, Alaska, United States - CBIW 1.2 | ecosystem: Environmental > Aquatic > Marine > Coastal | place: USA: Alaska | collected... | reverse complement strand
GTACTGAATACCAGAGAGCCGCCCGGTCGAGCCGCTGGCCACGAATGGCCAGAGAAATACCGACGCGCCATTGTCTCACGACCGATCCGGCCATTGGGCCGACGGGCAGGCGTGAGTTTCAAGGAGGGTTGGACCATGCCGAAGAAGCCGTGCGCTCGCCCCGGATGTAACCGTTTAGTGTCGATAGGTCAGTCGTATTGCGCAAGCCATACAACCTCGGAACAGGCAGAACGATCTGTCCGGTCTGATGTTGGGCGAACTGCCAGCGATAGCCGCAAGTGGTATAAGCGGGCGGCATGGAGTGGCAAGTATGGAAGGCGCCTGCGACAGCTTGGTGCAGAGCCCTTGTGCCGTATGTGTCCTGACTGGTCGAAACAGCCCGCAACGATCGCGGATCACATGGTTCCACACCGTGGTGATCACGCGCTGTTCTGGTTTGGTGAACTGCAATCGCTCTGTAAATCGTGCCACGATATCAAGAAACAGCGCCTCGAGCGGCGCATGGCACCCCGGGGGGGCAGTCAGAACTCTGGAATCGCCGTTGCCCGGGACCGGCGTGGGTAACTTGATTTATCCGCGCGCAAGTTAGAGGGGGGGGTCTTATGGATAGTTCAGCATCAGCGATGGAAAGACTAGTCACCCTTCTGGGCGGATGGCCCGATTACTTCGGCCAGGATGAAAGGCAGCACGGCGAAAGCCTTCTGGCGGTTCTGCGTCGTGGCCGTGTTCTGGATGAAGCTGTCTTTGGCATCGTGGTCCGCTATGCGTCCCACCGGGCAGCCTTTGACAAGTTGTCGCAAGAAATTGCGGACGAGGAGTTCGAGGCAACGGCGAACAACTATCTGTCTGGCAAGGAACAGAGCCGGGCTTTCCATGAAAACAAACTGTTGACGCTTGAGCGAGAGCTACTGGCCACGCCCTATGCTCGAGCCAAGAGCGGCGTTTCGGTGCAGACCGACTTCATGGATCAGCTTGATGCCGGGCCGCCCGATGCAGGTGGCGGCGCGAAAGTGATGCCGTTCAAGCCTATGGCAAGAAAAACGGGCCGTTAGATCATGCTCGATGGTTTGGTCGAGACGCCGATCACGCTGCGAGCGCTGGATTGGGTCGACGGTGTGCTGTCAAACAAGGTTCCCAGCTGCAAGCGCATCAAACAGGCCTGCAAGAGATTTCGCGCAGACCTGAAACGCTCCAACACGGATCAGTTTCCGTATGTCTTTGATGCGGAGGCGGCAGAACACATGTGCGGCTTCATAGAGGCCCTGCCGCATATCGAGGGGGCGTGGGCCGCGCGCAACGAAACGATGACGCTGCTTGGCTGGCAGGCATTTCTGATCAGCCAGATCGGTGGCTGGCGCCACATGGTCACCGGCATTCGCAGGTTCCGGACGGCCTACGTTGAGGTGCCACGAAAGAATGGCAAGTCAACTTTGCTGGCGGGTGTCGGTCTATATTTTCTCGGGCCCGATGGGGAGCCGGGCGCAAAGGTATATTCGGCTGCGGCGTCGACCCACCAGGCGCGGATCGTCTTCGATGTCGCCCGTGTCATGGCGCTGTCTGGGCGGGCCGAGGGGATGAGCCTCGATGAGCTCCTCGGGTTTCACGTCGAGGAACACAAGATCAAGACGTCGGATCCGGCGGCAGTCTTCCAGCCCATTGCCAGCCAGACAAAATCGAAGGACGGCAAGAACCCGCATTGTGCGATCGTCGATGAGCTGCACGAACATGAAAAACGGGACGTCTGGGACTCAATGGCATCGGCCCTTGGGGCCCGTGAGCAGCCGCTGCTGATTGCGATCACAACGGCTGGCTATAACACCGGCGGTATCTGCTACGAACAGCGGAAATATTTGCAGCGGATACTCGAGGGAGTGTTTGAGGATGATAGCTATTTCGGCCTGATCTTTGAGGCCGACGAAGGCGACGACCCGGGTGATCAGGCCACGTGGGAAAAAGCCAACCCGAGCCTGCATGCGGCCAAGTCGCTGCAATACATGCAGGATGAATGGAGGAAAGCTGCAGCCAGCCCGGCCGCAATGGGTGAATTTCTCCGCAAGCACTTGGACATCTGGACCAGTGTTGGCGCATCGGCGATCGATATGGACGCGTGGCGGGCGAGCGAAGACCCAACAATGAAGCTGGAGAATTTTGAGGGGCGGCGCGCTTACATCGGTGTCGACCTGGCCACGCGGCATGATCCATCGAGCGTCACGGTGGTCTTTCCGGACTCTAATAACCCGAGCAAGGGTCCGTTGGCTGTGTTCAGCTGGCACTTCCTGCCGCAAAAGGTGGTCGATGCCCCGGGAAATGAGCACCTGTGGGGATGGGCGAGCAAAGGGCACATCCTGACCACGCCAGGGGCGGAGCTGGATCTGCGTATTGTCGAGGCGCTTGTCATGCATCTGGCCGGATACGGTCGTGAACATGACCCGCGCAATGAGTGGGGTTGGCGTGGTCTGCCCGAGCTGGACGTCGATATGGTCATCTATGATGCCCAGTTTGCGCAACAGATGGCGGCGACTTGGGTCGAGGCCGGAATACAGGCGGTTGAGCTTCGCAAGCGCGCCGCGAACACCAATGAGCCGTTCAATAGGTTGATCGCCGCGGTCGATGATCGCCGGCTGATCAATGACGGCAATCCCGTTCTGACATGGATGGCGAGCAATACGCTGCTGAAGCAAGTGCCAGGCGGTGATTACATATTTCCGACCAAGCTGGCGCCGGAAGACAAGATTGACGGAATCGATGCGCTGATTAACGCACTCTGGCCGCTCGGCGCTGTCGCCGAAAGTATCGTTGGGCCCTCAGTCTACGAGGCTCGCGGCGCACTGGTAATGTAAGGGCCGTATATATGGGAATTTTCAAAGGCTGGTTCGGCGGCGGCGCGCGTCGTCTCGAACAGCCAGCGCCCAGAGCACCGACGGCCTCTTACGCCGACGGCGGTATCGATGTGCGCACGTCGGCTGAATTGGAGCAAGCTCTGCGTTCGGGCGCTGTGACTGGCTCGGGCGCGGTTGTCACGCCTGACACGGCAATGCGCGTTGCGGCGGTCTATGCGTCGGTGCGCGTTATCTCTGGGGCTGTGGCTACTCTGCCGTTGCACGTCAAGCGGAGGGTTGATGCCAAGACCCGCGAAGATGCTTCTGATAACCCGCTGTGGAAGCTGTTGCGGCGCAAGCCGAACCGCTGGCAGACGCCGTCACAGTTTCGGCGCATGATGCAGGCGAATGTCCTGTTGCGGGGCAATGGCTATGCGCTCAAGGTTGTTTCGCGCGGTGCGGTTATAGAGTTGGTGCCGATGGCTCCGGATCGCGTCGAGGTAAAGCAAAACGACGATCTGTCTCTGGCTTATGAGTTCACCCGCAAGGATGGGCGCAAGGTGCGTCTGGGGCAGGATGATGTATTTCATCTGGCGGGGCTGACCCTGGACGGGTTCCGGGGCGTGTCCCCGATTACCTATGCGCGGGAAAGCATTGGCCTGTCGCTGTCGATGGAATCGCATGGGGCAGCCACATTCAAAAACGGCGCACGGCCGAGTGCGGTGCTAAAGCATCCGAACACGCTCGGGCTTGAGGGCCAAGAGATGTTGCGGACCAGTTTGGACGCATACCGTTCCGGCGGAAACAGCGAGGGCAAGGCGCTGATCCTTGAGGAAGGCATGGAAATGTCTTTCGCCTCTATGTCTGCTGAGGATGTTCAGTGGATTGAGGGCCGAAAATTCTCGCGGACTGACATTGCGATGTTCATGGGTGTCCCGCCATCGATGCTGGGTGACAACTCGGGCAGCGATAGCAACTGGGGCACAGGCCTGGAGCAAAAGTCGCTTGGGTTCATCGCCTACACTTTGGAAGATCATCTCACGATGTGGGAAGAGGCCATTGGCCGCGATCTTATCCCGGAAGATGAACCTGATCTATATGCACGATTCAACCGGGCGGCGCTGGTCAAAGGCGATATCAAGGCGCGGTGGGAGGCCTATGTGAAGGGCCTTCAATGGGGGGTCTACAGCCCCGACGAAATCCGCGCACTGGAAGATGAAAACCCGCGTCCTGATGGGGCTGGCGGTGTCTATTACGATCCGCCGAACGTCGCTGGAACGCCAAGCAAGGGGGCAGATGATGTCACTGATTAAACTACCTGAGATTAAAGCTCTGAAAGAGCCGCAAGGCTATTCGTGGGATGTTCCCTCTGATGCTCTGGCGCGGTGGTCTGATATCTCGGCGGCGGCGTCTGATGAGGCTGACACGATCACCATCTATGACATGATCGGCGAAGATCCTTGGACTGGCGGCGGCTTCACGGCAAAGCGGATGAGCGCGGCGCTTCGGTCTATTGGCAAGAAGGACGTCCGTGTGCAGATCAACAGCCCAGGCGGGTCTGTGTTCGAAGGGTTTGCAATTTACAATGAGTTGGCGCGCCACCCGGCGAAGGTCACGGTCGAGGTTATGGGCATCGCGGCTTCCGCGGCCGCTTATATCGCGATGGCTGGCGACGAAATTCGCATGGGTCTTGGCTCAATGATGATGGTCCATAACGCTTGGGGCGGTGTGGTCGGCAATCGCAACGATCTGGCAGAAGCAATTGAAATTCTGAGCAAGATCGACAATGCGCAGATCGACATTTTCGAGGCGCGCACCGGCATTGATCGGGCCAAGATCGAGAAGTTGATGGACGCCGAAACGTTCCTGACCGCGAAAGAAGCGGTCGCCGAGGGTTTCGCGGATGATATTTTCAACCTTCCGGAGCCACAAGCCAGCGCGAAAAAGTGCGGTGATGTGAATGCCCGGAAGAAACTGGATGCGCTTCTTGCGCAAACCGGCGTGTCGCGTGTCGAGCGACGTCGGATGCTCAATGAAGTGACGGGGGTTACGCAGCACGCTGACCCGACGGCTATGCAACACGCTGGCCTCAACGCTGCCCTTTCGCAGCTTCTGACTAATTTCAGAACATAGGAGGCCAACATGGCTCATCTGAAACAAACCCGCTTTCGCGGGCTCTTTGGCGTGCGCGCCGAAGCAACCGATCCCATCGCCCTGGTTGGGCAGATCAACACGGCGTTTGAAGCCTTCAAATCCGAACACGACAAAGACCTTGCCGCGATCAAGGCCGGAATGGCTGACGTTGTGCAGACCGAAAAGGTCGATCGGATCAGCGCTGATATCACCAAGATGAACAGCGAATTTGACCGTCTGAACAAGCAGATTGCAGCCATGAAAATTGGCGGCGGCAGCGAGGCCGACCCCGCCAAGGCCGAACATGCGCAAGCGTTCAACAAGTTCTTTCGCAAGGGCGTCGAGGCTGGCCTGTCCGATCTGGAAGTCAAGGCCAAGCTGAACACGCAATCGGATCCTGACGGCGGCTATCTGGTGCCCGAAGAAATGGAATCCGGCATTGAGCGCGTTTTGGGCACGGTTTCGACCGTTCGTTCGCTGGCGCGCAAAATCACCATTTCGACCGACACCTATAAGAAGTTGGTCAACACGGGCGGCGCGTCGTCTGGTTGGGTTGGGGAAGAGCAACCGCGCCCCGAAACCGACACGCCAACGCTGCGCGAAATCGCAATCAACACGGCTGAACTGTACGCCAACCCTGCAGCAACGCAGAAATCGCTGGACGACGCTGCGATTGATATTGCAGCATGGCTGGCTGATGAAGTTTCGATTGAGTTTGCCGAGCAAGAGGGCGCGGCGTTCGTGTCCGGTAACGGTGTAAACAAACCGCGCGGCATCCTCGGATACGAAGCCGTCGCGAACGCCTCCTACGCTTGGGGCAAGCTGGGGTTCATTGCTTCTGGGAAGTCGGACGGCTTTCTTGCTCCGACAGCTGCGGCCTCGCCAGCGGATGCGTTCATCGATCTGCACTACGCCCTGAAACAAGGCTACCGTACCAACGCGTCATGGCTCATGTCCGACGCGACCATGGGCAAGGTGCGCAAGTTCAAAGACGCTGACGGCGCGTTCATTTGGGCGCCGCCTTCGGAAGCGGCGGGCGTGGCAACCATTCTGGGCAAGCCGGTCTACACCGACGACAACATGCCTGCGGTTGCGGCTAACGCCCTGCCGGTGGCCTTCGGTGACTTCCAGCGCGGCTATCTGATCGCCGATCGCATGGGCATTCGTGTCCTGCGCGACCCCTTCACCAGCAAGCCCAACGTGTTGTTCTACACCACGAAGCGGGTTGGCGGCGGCGTTGTGAATTTTGAAGCAATCAAGCTGATGAAAATCGCCGGCTAAAAGCCCGTCGGGTGGGGAAACCTGCCCGACACCTTCCACACATGAACAAGGATATGGTCCCATGAAAGACCTCGTTTCCAAAATTGGGCTGGTGCAAGCGCTGGCCCCCGCTGTTCTTGCGGCAACTGCGACCGCCGTCGCGATTGATTTGCAGGGTTTCAATGCTGCGATGGTTGTAATCAACACTGGCGCGGTTGTCGGTTCCGGCGATTACACCACGAAAATGCAGGAAAGCGACACCACCACAAGCGGCGACTTTACCGATGTGGCGGCACGTGATCTGAACGGCAATTTCCCGGCATCCCTGGAGGCCGACAGCATCTACAAGGTCGGATACAACGGCACCAAGCGCTACATCCGCACCGTCACGACCAAGAACAGCGGCACGTCGATTGCTGCTGGTATCGTGGTCGCAATGGGCCATCCTTCGAACGCTCCTGTGGCCTAAACAACTGGCTGGGGTGGGTGACTGCCCCGGCTTGTCATTGCGAGGTGTGACATGACCCTAATACTGATCACCAAGCCGTCGACCGGGCCGATCACAGTGGCCGAGGCCAAAGCACACTTGCGGGTTTCGCACAGCGACGAGGACGAGCTGATTGCGTCGCTCATTGACGCTGCGACCGGTTGGCTGGATGGCCGCGTGGGGGTTCTCGGTATGGCGCTGATTGCGCAGACTTGGGAGTGGACGCTTGGGGCTTTCCCGCGCGGTTGCATCAAGCTGCCGCTGGGGCCGGTCGCGTCGATCACCTCGATCAAATACACAAATCGGGTTGGCACCGAACAGACTGTTCCACCTGCCGATTATGGCATCCTGGGCGATGTTCTGACCGGCACTTGGCCGCAAGGTTCGGCGGTGCAGATCCGTTATATCGCGGGCGAAGGCTGCCCCGATCCGATCAAGATGGTCGTGAAGCTGCTTGTTGGGCATTGGTATGAAAACCGGGAGGCTGTGGGCGATAAGTTGACTGCGGTTCCGATGGCAGTTGACATGCTGATTGCGCCCTATCGCCGGGTGGGCGTCTGATGAAAGCTGGCAATCTGGACCGCTTGGTTCAGTTCCGCCGCGCGGAACTGGTGGATGACGACTATACCACGGCGTTGAGGTGGGACGAGGTTACGCCAGAGAACGACAATCACGGGTCGCCGATCTGGGCCAGCAAGGCGGACGTGAGCGATGCCGAGCGCTGGCGTGCTGGCGAGGTTGCCGCCTCGATCACCACGCGGTTCGTGGTGCGCTGGTCCGCATTTTCGCGCGATCTGACGCCGAAAGACAGGCTGGTCTGCGAGGGGCTGGAATACAACATCACCGGCATCAAGGAAGGCAAGGGGCGGCGGCAGTGGCTGGAAATCACGGCGGCAGCGCGCACAGATAGAGGGAGTTAGACATGGCACAAGCATTGAAGCTGAAGATGACCATGGACCTTGACGATATCACGCGGGCATTCGATCGGATGCGGGCGCATTTCGAAGCAGCGCCGGATGATGATCCGGCCAAGCTCGCCATGGCTGCGTTTGGCGAGGTCGACACCGAAAAGCACCTCCCCGTGGTTTCCGACTATGCGAATGGCGTGATTTCCGTCCGCTGCGCACCATGTCCTGAATTGCAGCGCATCATGGATATGGTCCCGGCATGAGCGTCACCGTTGAACTTCAAGGCTTCAAGGAGCTTGAGCAGGAGCTTGACCGGCTATCAAAGTCGGCAGGCAAGGGCGTGCTGCGGCGGGCGCTGAAAAAGGCGGCTGAGCCAATGGCAGAATTAGCGCGCAGCATGGTGCCGGAGGACGATGGAGACCTGAAGAAATCAATCACCGTGAGCGTCAAGCTGGCAAAGCGACAGGCCGGGCAGCATCGGAAGATGTTTCGCAACGACAAGGCATCCGTCGAGATGTTCCTCGGCCCGTCCTACAACCTCGGCGCGGGCGGGCGGCACGGGCACTTGGTCGAGTTCGGCACCGCACCGCACATCAACAAGGGTAAATTCGCAGGCACGCAGCATCCCGGCACTGCGCCGCAGCCATTTATGCGGCCAGCGTTCGATCAGGACGGGCAGAAGATGCTGGACCGGCTGGGCAAGGAAATGTGGGCCGAGTTTGAAAAGAGCGTCAAGCGCGCTGAGGCCAAGGCGGCGAAAGGCTAACCAATGGAGCAAGAATTTCGGTCCATCCTGCTGGCATCCAGCGGGGTGACGGCGCTTGTCGGTACGCGCGTCAACTTCGGCACGCACCCGCAGGGCCAGCCATACCCGGCACTCGTGCTGAACGTGATCAGCGATGCTGAGGATTACCACATGAACGGCCCCAACGGGCTGTTTCAGGGCCGTGTGCAGGTGGACTGCTACGGCTTGACCTATGGGGCTGCGAAAGCGGCCTCACGCGCTGTAAGGGCGCTTCTGCACTGCTATCGCGGTGGCGGGTTTCTGTTGATCACTCACGTATCGACCAGAGACAGCCGCGAGGGCGGATCAAACGAGGTCGAACGCCCCTTCCGCGTCGGCATGGATTTCACAACAGCATGGAGAGCTGAATAATGGCACAGACAGCGTTTAAAGGCGACATCGCCTATGATTGGGAGTTGTGGATCGGGCGCACCGTTGCCGCAGTCACAACCTTCACGCAGATTTACGGCTTTGAGAGCCTTCCGTTTCCTGAGCAGGTGCCGGAAGATATCGACGTGACGCACATGCAATCACCGGGGCGCACGCGCGAGACAGTGCCGGGCTTGATGCCGGTGGCCGACTGGTCGCAGGAAAAGCAGTACTGGCCCAGCGATCCGGGCGACGTGATCCTTGAGGAACTGGCGGCGTTGACGGCGGCTGGCACCGCAGAGGATGTGCTGATCGAGTTCAACATGGGCCTGGCGGGCACAAGCGCGCGGCGCACCTATCGCGGCTACATCAACAGCTTCACGCCGACTGGCAACGTTGGTGACAAGGCAATGGCGAGCTTGGCCGTGAAAATCTTCGACAGGCAGGCCACCGATGAGCGGGTGATCGCATGACGGCGCACGTGAAGGGCAGTATGAAGGTCACGGCAGGCGGCAAGGAATACACGCTGTTCGTCGGGATGAGCGTGCTGGCGGATCTGCAAGCGAAGCATGGGCAGGACGTCCTGGAAAAGCTGGACGAACCAGCAGGCACGGGCAAGTCGTGGATGCCAGATTTGGCTATCGTCACTGACCTGTTTATGGGCGCGCTTGGGCGGTATCACGGCGAAGAGGCTGACCGCTGGATTGTCGATGACATCATCGCCGAGAATGCCGACGCCTTGCCGCAATTGATGGGCGCCAGCTTCCCCGATACCCCGAAGGGCAAACCTGCGGGAAACGCGAAGAGGCCGAAGGCAGCGGCCTAGATTTACCTGACCTTTTGAAGAACTACATCGCGGCGGGTTTCGATCCGGCGCGGTTCTGGGACATTACGCCACGGCTGTTCATGACGGAAATGGAAGGCGCGGCGATGCGATCCGAAAACCGACGTGCTGAAATATGGATGACAGCAATGCTGCCACATATGGACAAGCCAATCCAGTTTCAGGAATTCGTGACGGGCGAGAAAGACAAGCGGGCCGAAATTCTCAAGTGCATCAGCGCGTGGGATAAGATCGATCGGGCGTTGGCGCGGGTGCGTTAGGGATTCAGGGCCCCTTCCAGCGCGTTGCTGATGGTGTCCATGGGGTGAGGTTCTTCAACGCCAACGACTTCGCCAATTCTCTCGCCATTCACGTCAATGAATTGAGCTTCGAGGAACATCACCTCTAACGGCAATCCATCGGAGCGCGTATCCAGTCTAGCCACCGCCATAAAAACGTTTGCGGCTTCGCCGGGTTCGATGCCGCCGGGTATTGAAGCATGGTGCTTATGCCAGCCGTCGCCAATCTCATCCCAAGGCACTTCGCGTTCAGGGCTCTTCACGATTGCCCTGAATGTCACCGATGCAATCGCGCGCTGTGAATGGTTTTTGATGTCGCAGTGGATGACGGGCTGCACTGTCTCTCTTTTGGAAACCTCGCACCCTGAAATGGCCGCCACATCCGCAAGCGCAGGCGGTGCAACGATCAGGGCGGCGGCAATAGTCAAACGTATCATCTAAAATCCAATATCTTGAGGTTGTAAAATGGCATCATCCGTCATCGGCGCGCTGCGCGTCAACCTTGGTCTTGACAGCGCCAAGTTCAGCAAGGGCATGACTGACGCACAGAAGCGGCTCAAGGTTGCGCGCACGCAGTTTGTTGCGGTTGCTGGTGCGGCGGCGGCTTTGGCGGGCGGCCTGTCCGCTTTGACAATCTCTACATCGAGATTTGCGGCTGAGATAAAAACAATGGCGTCTGTCGCCAATGCGGCGCCCGAAGAATTGCAGCGGTGGGCGGCTGGGGCTGCAACTGTCGGCATCGAGCAGGAAAAGCTGTCTGATATCCTCAAGGATGTAAATGATCGCGTGGGCGACTTTGTTACCACGGGCGGCGGGCCGATGGCTGATTTCTTTGAGAATGTCGCGCCAAAGATCGGGATCACGGCGGATGCGTTCAAGAACCTGTCGGGGCCGCAATCACTGCAGCTTTATGTGTCGTCTCTGGAAAAGGCCGGTCTGAGCCAGCAAGAAATGACGTTCTATCTTGAGGCGATGGCGTCGGATGCAACAGCGCTCATACCGCTGCTGCGCAATGGCGGCAAAGAGATGGACCGGTTGGGGGATAACGCGAAAAGCCTCGGCGGCGTGATGTCTGACAAGACTATGGCCGCTACAATCGGCCTCAAGCTGGCTATGGCAGACGCAGGCATGGCGATCAGTGGCGTCGGCTACCGCATCAGCGGCGAGCTTGCGCCCGCGCTCACAGTTATTGCCACAGCCTTTGCGGATGCAATGCGCGAGGGCAGGGCGCTGCGCGAGGTGATTGATTTTCTGATCGGGAATATTGACACGATCACTGCATCAGTCGCCGTTGCGGTTACTGGATTCGGCGTGCGCTACGTTGCGGCTATGGTGGCGGCGACCAGTGCAACTGCGGTGCTTACGGGCGCACTGGTGGCTTTGAGGGTTGCGCTGGTGCGCTCTGGTATCGGGTTGCTGGTAATTGGCGCGGCGGAATTGGTGCTGTGGCTCGGCAAGGTTATCAAAGCGGCTGACGGCGTTGGTGACGGGTTTGTCCGCCTTTACAACGTGGGCAAGGCAACCTTCTTGGGCGTCGGTAATACCGCTTTGGGGTTGATGGATATTCTGGCGGGGGTGGCCTCGTCGATAGTTGGGTCTTTCGTCGCGGCCTTTGCTCTTATCGGGAAGTCATTTGACGCGCTGATAAACGGCATGGCTGGCGCATGGAATATGCTGGCGGAGAGCGGTGTTGGGGGGACGCTTGGCCTTGGCACATTGGGGGAGTCCAATGTCGGCGGCGCAATCCAAAGTTCCGCTGATGCCCTGTTCGGGCAGGCAGTTGACAGCATAAACAAAGGCAGACAGCGCGTCATAGACGCGGGCAAAGGCGTGGCTGATGCTGTTGCAGCATCTATGAAACCAATGGTTGATACCGACCGCATGATGGAAGCCCTGCTGAAGGGCAAGAAGGGTCTTGATGACTTAGGCGATGACGCAGGCGGTGGCGGCGGCGGTGGGGGCAAAAAAGGCGGTGGCGGCGAGTCCGAGGCCAAGAAGGAAGCCGATAAAACAGCAGCGGCAATCAAGGCGCTAAAGACTGAATACGCTGATCTGCAAGCCACCATCGGAATGACCGAGCAGCAGCAGAGCGTCTATAATGCGATTCAGTCTCTGGGAGCGAATGCCACTGCCGGGCAGCGCGCCGAGGTGGAGCAACTGACGCTTGCAATAGATGGGCTTAAATCAAGGTCTGAGCGGCTGAAGGAAACCTTTGGCGAAGTCCGGGATTCGATGAAGTCTGCCTTCGTCGGATTGGTGACGGGCGCTAAAACTCTCAAGTCCGCGATTGGTGACCTGCTTGGCAAGTTCGCTGACATGCTGGCTAGCCGCGCTTTCGATGCGCTCTGGGGCAGCTTGGGTGGCGGAAAAGGCGGCGGTGGTGGTGGATGGCTGGGCAAGATCGTGGACAGTATGCTTGGCAGCATCGGGGCGAACGCAAATGGCACGAACAACTGGCGCGGTGGTCTGACCCAGATCCACGAACGCGGCGGCGAAATCATGAACCTGCCGCGCGGAACGCAGATCATCCCGCATGACATCAGCAAGCGCATGGCAGACGGCGGCGGCGGCGGCACATATGCACCCGTTTACAACATCGACGCGCGCGGCACTGACGTTGGCGTGGTGCAGCGCCTTGAGCAGGCAGTGCGCAAGATAGACGCGCAGTTTGAAGGCCGGGCGATCAACTCCTTCAATATCGGCAAGCAAAGGCGGTTGATCACATGAGCCTGAGTTTCCCCCGCACCGACATTCTGACCGGGCTGGAATTCCCGGCATCCACGCCCCGCATCAAGCCACTATGGCGGCAGGAGATGAGCCGCACGGCGGGCGGCGTCACGCTGATCAAGAACCTCGGGCCGCTCTTGTGGCAGGCGTCCTATCTCACGGCCCCCATGCTTCGCGACCGGGCAGGCGAGGTCGAGGCCGATCTGCTGACGCTGGAAAACGGCGGGCAGTTATTCGAGGGCTATGATCCAGCGCGGCCATTCCCGGCGTCTGACAAGGTGTCACCGCTGACCGGCGTGACGATTTACAGCATCCGCGCTGATCGGCTGGCGTTGCGGTTGACGGGGCTTCCGGCGGCGTTTGTGCTGACCAAGGGCGATTGGCTGTCGATCGATGATGGGACCAATCTGCATCTGCTGCGAGCCGTGGAGACGGTCACCACAGCGGGCACGGGCTTGTCGCCGTGGTTCGAGGTGCGCCCCGGCCTGCGCCCGGCCATCCTTGTCGGCAACCCCGTCACGCTGCGCTATGCCCCCGCGCGGTTCATGGTCGATCCCGGCAGCGTCCAGCGTGAGCCGTCCGGCGGGCTTCTGGATTCCATCTCTTGGACAGCAACGCAGGTGATTGTGTAAGCACGCACATGGAAAAGCCCGGCGCAGTGCCGGGGCAATAGGAGGTAGAAACTATGAAAGTCGAACCGTTCAGCACCCCCACACGAGTGATCGTAGGCAGCCCCGGATACAGTATCCATGCGGGGGATGGCTGGTGCTATATTGACTATGACGAAGGTGTCCCTGCACTGAGCGTCACCGTCGCGCGACAGCAGGCAGTCAACGTGGAACTGCGCGAGATGATCGACGCGCTGTCGCAAGAAATCAGCACACTTCAATGCGAAATGCTTTCTAAGGCGGATCACTCCGACCTGTTTTCTGCTCCCTTCGACTCCGCGATGCCGGACGATAGTGTTGTGGCATCAATCAACGAGGCATTAGCTTCTGTAACCACTGTCCTGACGGGCGAGGCGGTACCGGAAGCGATCATGCCCCTCACATCTCGGATATGGTGCGGCTGCACTGACGACGACTGCAAGGCCAACGGATGCAGGATCGAGCGGGCCGACAGTGAGCGGCGCGCGCAACTGGCCGAGGATATCCTTCACCTCAAGCGGCGCCGGATGATCGAATGAGACAGCTTCCAACCGGCGCGCTGACCGCGCTGCAATCCCGCAACGTGACGATTCGCGATTTCCTGTGGATCGAGCCGCGCAACCGCGACACCGGCGCTATTTCCCAGCACGGCTTCTGGTCCGACCTTGGCTGGGTCAATGCGCAGGTGATTAATCCGCGCACTGGCCTGACGGTATCGCGCGACTTTCAGGGCGCTGGCGGGCTGGTGCAGATGTCGCAAATCCCGATGACATCCAATCTGACGGTGCAGACGGTCACTATCGCCATGAGCCAGATCAGCAATGCCAATGACCTGCTGCGGCAATACGACCTGAAGCAAGCGCGGGTGGAGGTATATCGCGGCCTGTTCGCTCCGGCCTCGCTGGTGCAGCTTGCGCCCGCATTCCCGCGCTTTGTCGGCTATGTGGACGGCGCTGAGGTGAATACGCCAGCCGAGGGCGGCGAGGGCGGCATTGAGTTGACATGCGTTTCGCACAGCCAAGAGATGAGCCGTTACAACCCCGCCACGCGCTCAGACGCTTATCAGCAGCATCGCGCGCCGGGGGATACCTTCTCGCGCCATGCCGCCAGCGTTGGCACATGGGAGTTGCAGTGGGGTAACGCTTCATGATCCGCCCAGCTGAAGCCAAGGACATCCCCGCAATGGTGGCGATGTCTGCGCAGTTTGTCACGCTGGCGCAACCCGACGCCCCGGTCGATCCCGCGTATCTGGACGGCTCTTTTCGCAACATGCTGGCCAGCCCGTCACACCTTGTTCTGGTGCTGGATAAAGACGGTGAGGCGGTTGGCGTATTTTGTGCGGTCGCCAGCCGCTCACCGTGGTCGCCGGTCGCAGCGGCCTCCGAATTGGGCATGTGGATTGACCCGGCGCACCGGGGCGGCATGGCGGTGCAGCGGATACTGCGGGCTTACGTCGAATGGGCGCGGGGCATGGGCTGCATTCGGGCCAGCATGACGGCACTGCCGGGGCGGCCACTGGATAGGCTCTACGCCCGCTGCGGGTTTGAGCCGGACGAAATCAATTACATGAGGCGTTTCTAATGGCGTTTATCTCTGCGGCCATAGCCGCTGCTACCGCGTGGATTGGCGGCCTGACATGGAGCGCGGTCGGGGCATTTGCGCTGAAGACCGTTGCCAGCATGGGCCTCTCCCTTCTGGCGCAGAAGCTGGCCGGGGATCCGAAAGGCCCCGCCTTTGGCGTCAAGGGACAGCTTCAGCGTGGCGCAGATGTTCCGCAGGCGTTCATTCTTGGAAACTATGCCACCGCCGGGTCGCTGACCTATGCCAACACCGCCAAGGGCGGGAATACGCCAAACGGCTGGATGACGTGGGTCATTACGCTCTCTAACCTGCCCGTATCGGGTGTGACGGGACTCTGGGTTAATGGCAAATGGCGGGTAGTTCTTGCAACGGGTCGTGAAGGTTTCAATGACGTTGGCGGGTTCCAGTACAAAGATGGGACGTACCACCTGGAGGCCCGCTTCCACGACGGGACGCAGGTAGCGGCTGACCCGTGGCTGCTTGGGCTATCCACGCCGGAACGCCCTTTCGAAACCAGTGCTATCGGCACCGGCAACGCCTATGCGGTCATGCGCGCGTGGGTCAATCAAGACCTGTTCCCAAACGGCTTCCCTACATTCCTGTTCGAGGTTGAGGGCATCCCGCTCTACAACCCCGCGCTTGATACCAGTGTGGGCGGCTCCGGCACGCATCGCTGGGCCGATCCGGCGACATGGGAGAGCAGCGAAAACCCGGCTGTGCAGCTATATAACGTCCTGCGCGGCATCCATTACGCGGGTGAGTGGGTTTACGGGCTACAGGACATAACCGCCGCGCAGATCCCCACCGATCACTGGATCGCGCAGATCGAGAAATGCAACGAGCTGGTGTGGGAGACAGTGCCCGAATGGTGGATATACGAGGAACGTAAGATCCAAGTGGCGCAATTTCGTTCGTCGGCTGAAATCCCTGTCAGCGCAGAAATCCATACCGTCATCGAGAGCCTGCTGACTGCCTGCAACGGTCGCCTGTCTGACGCGGGCGGGGTGTATAAGTTGTTCGCAGGCGCGCCGGGCGCCCCGGTCATGTCGTTTACCGACGAGGATATTCTCAGCACATCCGAGCAGAGCTTCACGCCGTTCCTCGGACTGGCTGATACCGTCAATGGCGTTGTGGCAAAATACCCGTCGCCTGCTGCCGGGTGGCAGGTGGAGACCGCACCACCGCTGTATCGCCCCGACTATGAGGCCGAGGACGGCGGTCGGCGCTTGCTGGTGGACGTGTCGCTTGATTTCGTGCCTTACGCCGAGCAGGCGCAGCGGATCATGGCGGCGGCGCTGAATGAAGCGCGTCGTGCCCGCCGCCACACGCTGACCCTGCCGCCCGCATACTGGCCGCTTGAGCCGGGTGACGTGATCGCATGGACCAGCGAGCGCAACGGCTATATCGCCAAACAGTTCCGCGTCGATGGCGTGGCCGATCTTCCGAACGCTGACGTGATGTTGGACCTGACTGAAGTGGACCCGTCGGACTACGATTGGGATACCGTCACCGACTTCACGCCGCCTGCGATCCCCGGCATTCTGCCACAGCCAATCCCGGTCCAAGAGGTCGAAGGGTTCGCCGTTGCCCCCGCGAGCCTGAGCGACGAGACGGGAGCGGGCAAGCGCCCCGCCATTCACGCGACATGGAACGGCGACATCTTTGACGTTCGTTCGGTCAAGTTCGAGATCCGCGTCAAGCTGACAGGCGCGGCGGTTGATCCGGCGCGGTCTGATACCGTCACCGATGGCGAGGTCTATATCTCGGCTGGTATTCTGCCAGCGGTGGAATACGAGGTCCGGGCCAAGTTCATCCCCGACAGCCCTCGTCAGACTAACTGGACGATCTGGAAGAGCGTCACGACGCATGATCTGCGCCCCGGCCTTGACGATCTCGGGGTTGATGTCGGACAGGCGATTACGGCCAACCAAGCTACGGCGACGCAGCTTGGCGTCGATCTGGCCGCAGTCGGAGTCACAGCTGATGGTGTGCGCGTCGATCATGACGCGCTTGTTGCTGGGTTCCTCGGAAATCTGGCAACGGCGTTTGACGATGTGGACACCGATATCGCTGGCCTGAACCAGACGATTGATCAGGTAGACGTCGATCTTGGTGCGGTGGCAGAGCAAGTCACCGGGCTGTTGCCGAGCGACTTCAAAGGTGGAGCGCGCTACTGGCAGCAATCCAGTTCGCTTTTGCCACCTGGGCCCGAAACCACATCGCCGATTGCTTATGACGCCAGCCTGCTGGCGAACGCCATGACGTTAGGTCCAACCAACCGAACCGTTGCCCCCAAGGCCGTGGTCGAGATTGACGCTGACCGGGTCTATGAGATTGAAGTCAAGGGTATTATTGTCAATAATGGGACGCAGGGGCCCATCAACCATTACCTTGGCGTGAACAGTTGGGACGACGCTGGGACGCTGCTCAACAGCAACGCGCAGTCACTGCTGGCCCCCAAACAAATATCCGACGGTGTGTTCCACGAAACTATTGTGGTGGCTGGCGCAAGCGCCGTAGCGGCTGCTGGTGTGGTTGACATGACTTTGCACGCAAGCGCAACCAGCTTCCGGGTGCATTATCGCGCAAATGGTGGGAGCGTCACTGACGCCACTGCCCACATTTCCATGCTGGCTGTGCGTGAAATCAGCGGGAAAACCAAGGCTGACTATACCGATGCACGGTTGACCGTAGACTACCTGACCAGCGCCGCGACAGATGCGGCCATTGCTGGAAAGATCGAAACTGCCGAAGCGGTGTACCTCGACAATGTGACCGGGCAGGTCAAGGGCACGGCGCTGAATGGCTACTACACCAAGGTTGCGGCGGATTCCGCCACGGCGGTCGCAACCGTGAACCTGAAGGCTGAAATGGAAGGCCCGGGCGGGTCTGTCACAGCAGCACAAGACGCAGCGCAGGCCGCGTCCGATCTGGCCGGTTCCAAGGGTCGGGTGTTCTTCCAGTCGAGCGACCCTATCGGAGCCAATCAAGACAACAAAAACCTGTGGATCGACACCACGGGCGGGGCGAACACACCAAAACGCTGGAATGGCTCCGCGTGGGTAGTGGTCACTGACAAGGTGGCAACAGATGCGGCGGCAGCAGCAGCGGCAGCCCAGCAGGAGGCCACTGCGCTTACTGGCGAAATAACCTCGATCAAGGCTTTGACCCTTGCTGGCTCCACAGCCTTCGGCGTTTTACTGACCCAGCTTGAGGTAGACGCGGGCGGTACATCTGCGGCGATCACGAACCAAGGGACTGCGATTGCGGACCTAGAGGGCAACGCCAGCGCCGGGTATCTGATCAAAGCCCAAGCAGGCGGCTCAGTTTCTCTACTGGATCTGATCGCGGCTGACGGGGCGGCGGGCACTGTGTCAGTGGCAAAGCTGGCGGCGGATACTATCCTGCTGGAAGGCACCGTGTCGGCAAATCTGCTGGCAGTCGGCAGCAACGCAAACCTGCTGGAAAATACAGACTACGCCGATGGGATGACCGGGTTCGAGTTCAGCGGCAACGGGGCTGCTGGGGCTGCCACCATTATGGAGGCTCGCGGTCCGACCTCGTCTTGGACGGATGGTGTTCGGCCCGTTCTGAGCTTGTTTCAAAGCGGCATCGAGACAGAGGGCTTTGCCAACGTGCGGCCTAAATGGCGAGATGCGGACGGTAGTTTGCGGCAGATAGAGATCGAGCCGGGCCTGACTTATGAGTTCTCGGCATACGTCAGCACCCACCGTTGTGAAGGCCAGATGTACATCCAGTGGCTGGATGCGAACGACGTGGCGCTTGGCGCACCGAACGTGACTATCGCGAACTCCATGAGGTCATCCACAGACCCGAGTGCATGGCAACGTCCCGTGGTACTCGCAACCGCGCCAGCCAATGCCAAATATGCCTCTCTGATCGTGCGAAAATTCGGAACGCTTTCCGGCACCAACAGCTACATGTTCGTCTATCACATGATGTTCGCCCAAACCCATGCCAGCGCCACAGAGCCGCAGGATTATGCCCCGAGAGGGATCACATATATCGATGGGCAAAAGATCGTGGTGAACTCGATCTACGCCGAGCAACTGTTTTCGAATGAACTGTCGACGATGTTCGCCACCATCGGCCATTTCAAAAGCGCGGTGTCGGGAGAGCGCACAGAAATCGAGGATGACCGTCTCACAGTCTTTGACGCCAACAATGTGGTGCGGGTCCGGCTGGGGCGGCTGACATGAGCTATGGTATGGAGCTTCGCAACGCGGACGGATCGCTGGTTCTGGAGAGCGACGAAACCTTCACTCGGGTCGTCCACACTGCGCCCGTTCTGGGTGACTTCTCCGGGGTGATCAGCGTCCCTGCTTTTGATGACACGAAAGGGCTGTTCTACGTCTCCTATCGACTGATGAAGTTCAACGTAGACGGCGGGGTTCGGCTTGCCGACTCTGCCGATTGGAGCACCACAAGCGGGTCCAGAACAAGGTCCGCTGTTCATCCTGCTGCCATGCCCACGCTGGCATGGGCCAACGGACCCAAGGAGATGACCATCACCCCGTCGGCACTACCGGGCGCATGGCCTCGGTACGGATCGGGGGACCGACCTGATTACACCATTATTTTCTTGCATTACAGGTGATATTCGATGGCCTACGGGATTGAGTTTTTCAACGAGCAGGGCGAGGAAATCCTCGAATACCAACGGACGCTCTATGTGCGGCGCGAGGGGTCAACGATCCCGCAAAGCCAGTTCTGGGCCGAAGCTGACGCTGACGCTGTGGCGCAGGGGATTAGTGATACCACGCCGAGTCCCATCATCGTTGCGGACCTCGTGGCTCGGCAAGTCACGGCGACAGCGGGCGTGTGTTATCCAGCGAATGGTAAGGGCGTTCTTCTGCCCCGCTTAGAGGATCAGGATCCGCTTGATATGACCTTCTATCGCATGGGTGGGCCGGGGCTGCTAACGCATGTGCAGCAGTACGTCGAGGGGTGGGGCGAAATTCCCGAAGGTGGGTTTGCGTACTGTCAGACGGAGGGTGACGCCCCTATCGACTACCTCATCGTTTCGACAGATGTGCCAACGAGCGGAACAGAAAACTACGGTCTTGAGGTCCGCGACGAAAACAACGTCGTCACATTCGACAGCCGTCAATCTCTGTTCACGGTGTTCCAGGTTGAGCAGATCACGAAGACGCAGATGGATGATGTCGTTCTGAACGGGGCCGTCATCGACATCCCGCTGAACAAGGCCGCGCCGAATTGCTGCGTATCCCTGCCCTTCTTCTGTTCGTTCCGCATCACCGTCTCCGGGCCGTCAAGCCGCAAGCTGTCGCGGGTGATGATCGAACAGACCAGCGATACCAACCTGCGCCTGTCTCGGGTCGAGACAACCGTGCTGAGTGAAATTCAGGAGCTGGTAGCCTACTCGGACGTTCCCCGAACCTTCACGCAAGACGCACTGCTTTTTATCGCCCGTGACTTTTCCGCCTAAACCAAAAGGAACCGCCCCATGAGCATCTTCCACTCCGCAGAAGTCGTTCTCGAAGCCGCCTACCGTCAGGATCAAAACCTGTCCGCTGAGATGCTCACTCTGGCTCTGGCACTGGCTAAGAGTCGTCGTCAGCGCCCTCGTGGTATGATCATCAATGCCTTGCAGGGGATGAACCAGCAGGACCGCGATGCCTTCCTGTCGGCACACTCTGTCCCGTCAGATATCATGTCATCCGAGATTGTCGAGATCGAGCCGTTGCTGGCTCCCGACGCCATCCCCGGCCAGAGCCTCGCAGCCGTCAAAGAGAAGGCTGTGCGAGACGTCAACCGGATGGTGGGCCGTGCTCGCGGTGAGCACATCACTGAGCTGCCGGGGCAGCAGATGCTTTACATGCACAAAGAGCGTGAGGCTGTCGGGATACTCGCGAGCGTCGAGGGTGATTATCCCCTGTTGTCGGCTGAAGTCGGAATCACCGCCGACACGTTGGAGAATGTGGCTCAGGTCATTCTGTTCACCGCTGATCTTTGGACCGGGCTGGCGGCGGCGCTCGAAACGACCCGCCTCGGGGCCATCAAAGATATTGGTGCGGCCGTCGATGTGGCTGGTGTGTACGCCATTGTAGAGGCCGTCAGCGTTTAACGACTAAAGGAGGCGAGTATGACAGATCACGGCGCAAAACCGCTGATCGAAAACAGCGACCGGGGGATTACTCTGAACAAATCTCTGGCGTGGACAGTGGGGTGCGGGATTGTCGGCGCGGGCCTCTATATCGGCCTGTCGCTGGGCGGGATCACAACGAAGCTGGATGAGGTATCGCGGGGATCGACTGACGCTTCCTATGAGCGCCGCCAGATCGAAACGCGCGTTCGTTCGTTGGAGCAATCCAAGGCGCGGGACGATGAGCGTTTCACGAGCATCCTGGCCTTCATGAGTAAGATCGACGCCCGCCTTGATCGGATCGAGAACAAGGCCGACTGACCACACCCGACATTGACGACACCGGCCCGCTTTTCGGCGGGTTTTTTTATGGGGAAACCACATGACCTTCACACGCGACTTGATCCGCACGACGCAAGGGCGGCTGGCGGATCTCGGCTATTACGCCGGCCAACTGGACGGGGTCACGGGCCCCGCCACCGAAAGCGCAATGACCCGGTTCAAATCGGCTCATGGATATCGCGCGCGATCGTTCCCTGGGGAACTGACTCTGACCGCACTCTGGGCTGAAACCGCCACGCGCGCGCCGATGCCCGAAGCATTTGGACATGATCCGGCATGGCTGTCGGAGGCCCGGGCCCTACTGGGTACACGGGAAGTTCCCGGCGCGGCGAATAACCCAGCCATCATGGGTTGGGCGCGCGATCTCGACCAGTGGTATCCCGGAGACGATGTGCCTTGGTGCGGACTGTTTGTCGCGCATTGCATGGCCCGGGGCGCGCCACAGGAGCCGCAGGCCTTCAACCGTCTCGGGGCGCGCGCATGGATGGAATACGGAAAGGCCTGTGAGGCTGTCACCGGCGCCATCGCTGTATTCTGGCGCACCCATCCCACGAAAAGCTGGAACGGTCACGTCGCCATCCTTACCGGGCAGAGCGATTCCGCGCTGCGCGTGATCGGAGGCAACCAGTCCGACAACGTGACCGAGACGTGGATCGCCCGCGATCGCCTGCTGGGGTTCCGCGCGCCAGCAGGATTCACCGGCAATCCCGCACCGACAGCCCGCCAGGGCGTTCTTTCCACCAACGAAGCATAAAGGGAAACGACATGGATTTCATTCAGGGCCTTCTGGCCAGCGAGCAAGTGCAGACCGGAATTCTGACAATTCTCGGGCTTATCCTGACCTTCATTGCCAACCGGGCGGCGGGCATGTTCCAAGCTTATACTGGCATCCGCATTGAACAGGCGCACCAAGACAGCCTGCACAAGGCCATCATGACCGGCGTGGAGAGCGCCATGCGGTACGGACCCCAAGCAGGTTTCGACACGATCAAGGCGCATGTCATCGCTCACCTGAAACAGAGTGTGCCGGATGCATTGAAGGCCTTAACGCCGGGCGATGGTGTTCTGGACAACCTGATCGATCGCTATGCGCGGGAGGCATTGGCGAAGCTTGGCGAGCCGAAATAATGGCGACGCTGGAAATGCTGCGCGGCAGCGATGTTGACTTTCGGATGGTCTGGCCCGGTGATCTGGGCCAGCCATTCGATCTGACGCAGTGGGACATCTCCGCCTTTGAGGCGCACAGATTGCTCGAAGGCAATCTGACGCTGATAAAGGGCGATGCTGCCGCAGGGGAGATCATCGGGCGCATCGAGTGGGACGGCGCTTTTAACACGGGCGCGACGATGGGTTTCCGCGTCCAGATCAGCCAGGGTGATGAGCATCGGTCCACCCCCCAATTGATCGTGAATGTGAAATGAGCAAGATCATTGTATCGACCGAAACGCGCCTGATCGAGGTGACGCAGGATGGTCATCCGCCGCAGTATATGGTGGCTCAAACCGGCCCACGTGGACCAAGGGGCGAGATCGGCCCGAAGGGTGACACTGGCGCACCCGGGTCGAAAGGTGACACTGGCGCGCAAGGCGTCCAGGGTGTGCAGGGCGACACAGGTAACACTGGGCTGAAGGGCGATAAGGGTGACCAAGGCGACACGGGCGCAGACAGCACGGTGCCGGGACCACAGGGCGACACGGGCAACGATGGACAATCAGTTACGGTCCATGAATTCACCGATGAGGCTTTGGCCGAGACGTTCGCAGCGACAGCCACTCCGTTTCAGATTACGGTATTGGTATGACCATTCTGAATGTACGCGATGCTAAGCGAATGTGGGTAGGGCGGGCTGAAGCCAATCGAATGTGGCTTGGGCAGGATGCTGAATGGCCTTGGACACCAAGAGCTATATTCAAGAACGGGCAGGTCGGAGACGCTTGGGTAGCCTATAGGGATTGGTGCTACACAAAATCCCTTGGAGGTGTTTACGAAAAGTCAACAACTACTGGCGACGTGATTGCACGCTGCCGGGGAATGGCGAACGGGGTCGATGCCGATCAGGATGTCGCGGCAGATCGACCAATATACAACGAAGGTGGTGGCTTATCGTGGCTTCAATTCCCCGGGGGCAACAAGAGTTTAACGACGTCTCATTATTTCCCAGATATGTATCAGGACTTCTTGTTGGCGGCAGGTATACAGCTTGATAACCTCGACGGCCCTTTAAGGGCTCAGGCTTATTTCGGGCCGTACAATAGCCCAACGACTTATTACTCTTTTCTGGGGGCGAGAGCTTCACAAGGACGAGTCCTTCAACTCGGGGTGTATACCCGCCAATATGTAGCGGGTACTGGGGGTGCGGCATCTGTTGGGTATGGTGTCCCGGACCCGATGCTCTTCGTAAATACGGCCACAAGAACCGGAGAAGCGTTATCCCACGATGTTAACGGCATGTACCCAAGTTTCGGTACGGCCCCATCTGGGGCTAACTTCAACGGAATTCTCAGTATTGGCCACTATGTTCCAATGAGGTTCTATGGTGGGGTTTACTATAGAGAAACGACGCCAGACATAATCAGAAACAAGACTCGCGAGTATCTGGCCAAACTTTCCGGCGTGACGCTTTGAGGCTGGCCATCCTTTACCCCACAGCCAACCTTGATGGGGGAGCCACTTGCCATGGCCGGGGTGAGCGCGGTGGGGCGGTGGTCATCGAGCGCAACATCAACGCTATCCGCAGCCACTGGCCTTGGCCGCGCCGCCTGATTGCAGCAGCGCAGACCGTGCTGGACGCCCAAGGGCACGAACCGGGCGTGATCGATGGATATGTCGGACACAACACTGCCGAGGCGCTGACCAGCTGGCTGAGCGAGCAGGCGGGCGTTCCAGCCGATGTGAGCCGTGCGCCACTGCCGTCTCGCCCGACACCGACACGCCTGCCGCGTCAGGCGGAGGTCGCAACGGCCTATGGCACGCCTGGCCCGGGCGGCACGGTAGAGCAGCGCCTGGGCTGGGCCGAGACACCTGCGCCGATGCGGCTGGACTGGGATCTGGACACAGCGGTTACACGGCTGCGGGTGCATGAAATTTGCGCAGCGCCGCTGACGGCTGCCCTGGACGCGGTGCTCGACCATTTTGGCGAGGCGGAATGGCGCAAGCTGGGTCTCGACCGATATGCCGGCGGATATAACCCGCGCCGAATGCGGGGCGGCACCAGCTGGTCGATGCATGCTTATGGCTGTGCCGTTGACATCTTCGCCGCGCCGAACGGCCTGCGAACCCGATGCCCGGCCGCAAGGTTCTGCGGATCCGAGTATCAGCCATTTCTCGACATCATGGAGCGCCACGGCTGGCTGCCTGCAATCCGCCTCTGGGGTGCGGACGCGATGCATTTCCAGATGGCCCGGCTCTGAAGTTCACACCCTGAAAGGACATCCCATGAAGAATATCGCGACTTGGACGCCGTTCGTCCGCTATGCGCTGATCGCGCTCTCCGCCACTCTCGTTAACCGGGGCTTGCTGACGCCCGGCGATGCGCGCGCCTTTGCGACCGATCCCGCCATCATTGAGCTGACGGTGGGTGCAATTACCGCCGCAGGAACGCTGATCTGGTATCTGACCAGCCGATCGCGCGCCGCAATCAAACAGGCGATGGATCGGTGACGAAATACGCTCTGATTGCCGCCTTGTTGCTGTCTCTTGGCCTTGGGGCGGCAGCATGGTGGCAGGCGGGCAGGGCGGACAGCGCCGAAAGCCGTGCCGCAATTCTGACCCGCTCGGTGGCCACATTGGAAGCCTCACTGATACAGCGGGCGGCCGCCGCGAAAATCGCCGCCGAACGTGCCGCCCGTTGGCAGCTCCGCGCCGGGGAACTGGACGCGACGATTCAATCCATCCTGACAACTGATCTTGGGGAGTGTGCCGATGCGCAGCTTGATCCTGACCTTGCCGATCTTCTTGGCCGCCTGCGATCCGCGGACTGAGTATGTGCCCGTGGCTCCCTTTGTGCCGGCTGAGCTGCTGGTGCCGTGCCCGATCAGCGATCGAGTTGCGCAGACCTATCGGGATCTGGCCGTGATGGCGACAGAGCACCTGCGCAGCGCGGAATGTGCAAACGGTAAGGTCGAGGCGATTGGTGTGACGCTGGTAGGTGCAGCATACGATCCGTGAGCCGTGCGGGTAATGGGTGAGTCTGAAATTAAAAAATGAAGCCTCGCACGAGGCGGAGTTTGCACACAGCGCCATCGCCACCGGACCCTTGGGACTGGATGGATCAGTAGCGCGCGGTTGAAGGCAAGATTCATGGCGGTCACTTCAGCCCCGGACCATCCGGCGGGGTGAACACCGGGCGTAGTGACTTTTGTACAGAGTGAAGCCGATCATCAGCCCAGCCGTTTGTTGTAATCCGCCGCGCTGCCGTGACCAGCCAGTATGCAATCCAGTTTCTCATCTCAGTCTCCTGTGTGGCTTAAATCGTGCTCATCGGCTTGAGGTCCAATGCTTGATCCGGATTTATGCACCGCCTGCCAGTGACCTCTGCACTGGATCCCAAGATCGCCGTCCAAATCTTCCGTGTGGCAGGGCCAATCTTCGGGCTGGATATGTGCGGATGACCGCTTGTAGCTTTCGGACGCATCGCGGAATGGGCATGTGTCGCACTTTTGCGTTGCTCTCTGCATCACACGCGGCGTGTGATGATCGCTCATGTCAGCCTCCTGTGCGCCGCAAATGCACGATCTGTTCCCGCATATTTTACGCTTTCTGGATTTTTATGCATCGATGACAGAGGTGTAGGTGTCTTCTCGACCGCACCAATTCTTGCTCAGGGGCCTTCGCGCTCTGTCTCGCCAAAACAGGATGATCATTTTACTGATAGGTCCACTTCGTGCTCCTGCCGGAACCGCGAAAATTCGCACAGCAGGCATCATCGGAAATTTGAAACCGGGGCGTTTGCGGCAGAGCAGAACCTTGTGCCGCCGTCAGGCGCGGCCTTTTCCCATGCGCCGCGATACCGCGATCAGCCTTTCAAAGAAAATCCTGATGATCTTGCCGTGAAAGAGCAGTCCGGGACCAAAAGCGATCCCGAGATTGTTCAGGTTCTCGATGGTCAGGCCCTTGGCCGCCTTGGCGAATCCGCCGGTCTGTTGTTCTTCGAGACAGCCGTTCACCAGCAACGTATCGAATCCGAACGTGTTGGTGAACATGAACCAGAGCGATTCCGAATGCATTGACAGGTCCGCCGGTTCGTCGGTTTCGACAAATTCGGGCTTGGCGATATCCACGCGGAAGGTGCGGCCCAAATCATCCAGCCGGATGACCACCGGCTGAAACACCCGGATCGGGCTGAATCGCTGGAACAGCCGCATCATTGTGGCATTGTTGTTGGTAAACACGCGGCGCGTATAGGTGGTGAAGGATTGTTCCAAAGTGGCGACATCCTGCGTTTCAAACTTTTGCAGCGGCATGTCCGGCATCTGGGCAAAGACCGCGCGCCAAAAGGCCAAGGCGCGTTCCGTTTGCGCCGTATCAATTGCGACATCGGGGGCGCAGTCGAACACATCGCCCGGTTTCATCGGCACAATTCGGCTTTCGGCGGTGCGGAAATTTTCCATCACCACGTCAGGGGTGTTCGCCGCATCGTTCAAATAAACGTTCTTTTCGTTGGAAAACGCGACGAAACTGGCAAACGGGATGGTGACGCGCGGTTTCATGACCACCATCTGCACCGCCATATTGTCGAGCTTCTGGCGTGCGGCCTCTTCCCGCCAAGCGGTGTTTTCGGGTCCGCCTTTCCAAGCGGCATAGCTGAACTGCGTCAGCAGAATGTCACAGGTGCCGACAGCGCGCCGGATCTCTTCGGCTCGCTGCCGGGTCGCCACAGCACAGTCGTTCAGGTTGAGAATATGCGTGTCGCCCGCGCGGATCGACAACGCCGAATCATAAAACTCGTCCTTGAGACAGGTCACCGAAAACCCATCAGCCACCGCAAACGGCCGTTTGAAGTCAATTTCCTGAACTGCGATCTTCTGCCCAAGCAAAAAATCTGCAACGCGCCTGTCGTCGATCCTTTGGAACAGTACCGGGATGCCGCGCTCGCGCAGGATATCGCCATAGCGACGAAAGAACGGCACCGAGAAATGGTCCGGATGCTCGTGCGACAGCCAGATATGCGTCGTGCGGTCCAGAACTTCGCGGATTTCCGCATCGGGCGTTTCGATCAGCAACGACCAGCCCTTGTGAAACGCCGGGCCAAAATACCACGGATCGCTGAGCAGGCCGACTGTGCCATGCCGGATCAGAACCGAGGCATGGTTCACGAATTCAATCGTCGGCGCGGTCATCAGAATGTCGTTTCTCCGGGCTGTTGTTGCCAGGGCTGCACCAGATTGCCAAAGCGTGTGAACCGGCCCTCAAAGGACAGATCCACGCTGCCGATGGGGCCGTGGCGCTGTTTGCCGATGACGACTTCGGCGCGGCCATGCAGACGCTCCATTTCATCTTGCCATGCGGCGACTTTTTCCAATTCGTTGTCGCCGGGTTTTTCGCGCTCTTTGTAATATTCCTCGCGGAAGACGAACATCACGACGTCGGCGTCCTGCTCGATTGAGCCGGATTCGCGAAGGTCGGACAACTGCGGGCGTTTGTCCTCGCGGTTTTCCACCTGGCGCGAAAGCTGTGACAGGGCGATCACGGGAATATCCAACTCCTTGGCAATCGCCTTGAGCCCCATGGTGATCTCGGAAATCTCGTTCACGCGGTTTTCGGATCGTCCGGTTCCGCGCACCAACTGCAGATAGTCGACGAACAGCGCATCCAAGCCATGGGTACGTTTCAACCGCCGCGCCCGCGCCGCAAGCTGTGCAATGGGCAGGGCGGGCGTGTCGTCGATGAACAGAGGACAGGCCTCAAGATCCTTTGCCGCCTGCACAAACCGGCGGAACTCGACCTCGTTCATGTCGCCCCGGCGGATCTGTTCGCTGGGCACTTCACTGGCTTCCGACAGGATACGCGCGGCAAGCTGTTCTGCGCTCATCTCAAGCGAAAAGAACCCGACGACACCGCCGTCTATCGCGCCGTCAGACCCGTCGGGCAGCTGTCCGCGCTTATAGGCTTTGGCGATGTTGAACGCGATGTTTGTGGCCAGCGATGTCTTGCCCATGGAGGGGCGCCCGGCGAGGATCAACAAGTCGGATTTGTGCAGCCCGCCCAATTTCTTGTCCAGATCAATCAACCCGGTTGAGACGCCCGACATGCCGCCTTCGCGCTGATAAGCCGCGTTTGCGACATTAACTGCGTCGGTTACCGCTTTGAGAAAACTCTGGAAACCCTGATTTGTCTGCCCGGCCTCGCCCAATTTGTACAGGCGCTGTTCGGCTTCGACGATCTGTTCCCTCGGTTCGGAATCGACATCGACCTTGGCGGCCCTGTCGCTGATGTCGCGCCCCAGCGCAATCAACTCACGCCGGATCGCCAGATCGTGGATCATCTGTGCATAGTCACGCGCCGCAAATGACGAAATCGCCGCGCCGGCCAATCGCATCAAATAGGACGGACCGCCGAGTTCTTTCAGTCCTGCGTCGTCTTCAAGGAAGGCTTTGAGCGTGACCGGGCTGGCCAGTGCGTTCTTGGCGATACGCGCCGCTGCCACCTCATAGATGCGGGCGTGAACCGGATCATAGAAATGCGAGTCGTTGATGATGCTGGCGACGCGGTCAAAGATGTCGTTGTTGGTCAGGATCGCGCCCAGCAACTGCTGTTCGGCCTCGATATTGTGAGGCAGCAGATCCTGCATTTCGCCGTGTTTGTCTAACTGTCCGCTGCGGATCGTTGCGATCTCGTTCATCTTTGTCCCCGAATCTGCCCGGCCTCATGCCTTGGCTGTCATACGAT
>Ga0307487_1000549_pt1 | contig 29291 bp, 24 predicted proteins | sample CBIW12metaG_FD_203665 | JGI IMG/M metagenome (GOLD analysis project Ga0307487, IMG submission 203665) | Sea-ice brine microbial communities from Beaufort Sea near Barrow, Alaska, United States - CBIW 1.2 | ecosystem: Environmental > Aquatic > Marine > Coastal | place: USA: Alaska | collected... | reverse complement strand
AACTGGTCACTCAATTCGTCGTGGGGGGCCGAAGACGCCTATACTGATTGAGGCCCACGGGCCATCGGGGTATGGCGCAGCTTGGTAGCGCGCGTCGTTCGGGACGACGAGGTCGCAGGTTCAAATCCTGTTACCCCGACCGCAGTAAATACAACAAGACCCTCACTCCAATCGAGTGGGGGTTTTGTTGTAGGATCGCCTGTCGGCATCAACGTCACTTCTGCCGGGGACGGCCGGGAAACCGGCGCAAAAAGGATTTAGCGCATGACTTCTACCCCCGCCAGCCCAACAGCACCCGTCGTCCCGCGGCGAGCCTGGCAGGCCTTGATCGTGCTGCTTGCCGGCATGTTCATGGCCCTGCTCGACACGACGATCGTGAACGTGGCGCTGCCGAGCATCCGCACCAGCCTGGACGCCAGCGAGGCCACCCTGTCGTGGATCATCTCCGGCTACGCCCTCGCGTTCGGCCTCGCGCTCATCCCGGCGGGACGGGTCGGCGACCGCTACGGCCACAAATGGGTGTTCTTTTCGGGCCTGGCGTTGTTTACGATGGCGAGCCTGGCCTGCGGGCTCGCACAGAATGACCTGCAACTGATCATCGCCCGCGTCGTGCAAGGCCTGGCCGGCGGCATGTTCGTGCCCGCTGTCACCGCCGTCATCCAGTTGATGTTCCCGCCCACGGCCCGCGGCAAGGCCTACGCGATCATGGGTTCGGTCATCGGCGTTTCCACCGCGCTCGGCCCCATCGTCGGCGGGCTCATCATCGAAGCATTCGGTGTTGACAACGGCTGGCGGCTGGTGTTCTGGGTGAACCTGCCGATCGGTGTTCTGGCCCTCATCGCCACCGTTTTCCTGCTCCCCGGCGGCGCCGCCCTCCCGAAATCTACGCAGCTGTCGCGGGCCGGCATCGACTGGCTCGGACTCGCACTCATCTCAGCCGGCCTCGTGGCCCTCCTGGTACCACTGATCGAGGGTCAGGATCAGGGCTGGCCGCTCTGGACCTTCCTCACGCTCGTTGCCGGGGTGCTGCTCATGGTGGCGTTCGGCGCGTGGGAAGTCTTTGTCGCCCGGCGTGACGGCAGCCCCATCGTGCCTCCTCACTTGTTCTCCCACCCTGCGTTCACCGGTGGCGTCATTCTCGCTTTGGTCTATTTCGCCGCTTTCACGAGCATCTTCTTCACCATCTCGATTCTCTGGCAGGCCGGACTCGGGCACAGCGCCCTCGAGTCAGGGCTCGTCTCCATTCCGTTCGCCATCGGCACGATTCTCGGTGCTTCGCAGAGCGACCGGCTGGCCAAACGGCTCGGTCGCACCGTGCTCGTGGTCGGCGTGTCCTTCGTCACGATCGGTCTGATCTGGATCTGGCTGGTCATGCTCCTGACCACTCCGGGCGACCTGACCAACTGGCACCTGCTGCCGCCTCTGTTTATCGCGGGTCTCGGCAGCGGATTCTTCATCGCGCCGAACGTGTCGTTCATCGTCGCGACCGTCGACCGCTCCGAAGCCGGTGGCGCCAGTGGTGTGGTCGGTGTAATGCAGCGGGTCGGAAGCGCGGTCGGTATCGCCGTAATCGGCAGCGTGTTCTTTGGCACACTAACGGTGACCGGGCCCGGAGCGGATGCCCTCGCCACCGCGTTCACGCACAGTGCCACGATGGCCATGGCGGTCAGCGCCGGGTTCGCCATTCTCGCTCTCGTGCTCGTGTTCGCACTGCCGAAACGCGTCGACGGCACCGGGCCTGCCGCCGCCGGGTAACGGATGCCGCAACTCATGACGGCGATTCAACGGCATCGGCAGCACGTGTTACGCCGCGCCGCCCTATGGGTCTCGCTCGCCTACCTGATCGCTCTGACGCTCATCGCGTTCTGGCCCACCCCGGTCGACAGAGATGCGCACGGATCGATCTCATCGGTCGTCGTCTGGTTGCACGCGCACGGAGTTCCGACGTGGCTGAACTATGCGGTCATTGAATTCAGCGCGAATATCGCCTTGTTCGTCCCTGTCGGCTTGCTCGTGGTCATGCTCGTCGGCGCACACCGCTGGTGGCTCGGCCCCCTGATCGGTGCCGTCGTCAGTTCCGCCATTGAGCTGGGCCAACTCGTCTTTCTGCCCGAACGGTTTGCAACTGTTAATGACGTTGTGGCGAATACTCTCGGTGCGGTACTCGGTACGGTTCTCACGGTCGGCCTCCTTCGACTCATCCTCGGGCGGCACCCGTCACCGCCTATGAGCTGACTTCGGCAACACCGGTGTTGGACGAGATAGATTCTCTCTGCTATCTTCTGCAGAATGAAGCGTCGAGAGTTTCTCACATTGTCCACCGCTGGTGCAGCGACGCTCGGATTCGGTGCGCTCGGCGCACCCGCCGCTTTCGCTGCCACCAGTCCGAAGCTACCCGGAGAGGTCTCGCGACTTTCCAATGTGCTCACCCAAAAGGGCCGCACGCTCTACGACAACGTAGAAGTTGACATTGGCGGTGACCGCGCCCGCCTGTTCATTCCCCAGACGATCTCGATGAACTCGGCGGCCGCCGTGGGCGCGGTGTGGTTTTATCACGCCGCCTCCAGCTCACACAACGCCCTCAACGGCGGATTTAAGTACCCCGGTGAGCTCGTCGTCGACCAGAACGCCATTTCCATTTGCATCAATGCCGGTGGCACCGAGTACACCAATGCCATCGCCACCACCGCACAGAAGAACGCCTGGACATACCTGAGTTCGCTTTACACCGTGCGTCGAAATTTTCTGCGCGCCACCTCTTTCGGCGGATCGCTCGGCTGCTACACCTACGGCAAGAAGCTCATTCCCTACATTCGCGGCCTGTACATGGTGAACGGGCTTTATGACAACGAGTGGCTCTACGCCTACGACACGAAGAATCAGGCGCACGTCGGCGATGCGTATAACAATGACCCGACCCTGATCAAGGGCACCAACCCCGCACGGATCAGCGCGACGCCGTGGACCAGCAGCCGGGTGAAGGTGCTCGTCTCCGATGACGCCCACCCGGATAACGTTGTCGTGCCGAGCAGGAACGGTCTCGCCCTGATCAAGAAGATCAAGCCGGTCGCCGCCGATGCCCAGGTGATGTACCACACGCTCGGCCACGAAACACCGGGCTTTGCGCACACCGACATGATGAAGACTTTCGCGCAGTGGTCGGTGTAGCACAGCGCACGCGCGTCGACTGGGTCGACGGGGCGAAGGGCGTTGCCATTCTGCTCGTCGCCCTGGCGCACGCCGTGCAGTGGACTGTGCTCTCCGGTCTGGCCCCCGAGCTGTGGAACAAAATCAACCTCATCTTCATAGTATTTCGGATGCCGCTGTTCTTTCTGGCCTCCGGTTTGTTTGCCGCCTCGATCATCACCCGCAGCTGGCCAACGCTCTGGCGAACTCGACTGAGCCTGCTGGTCTGGGCTTTGCTGCTCTGGACCGTCGTGCGGTTCGGCTATTTCTCTGTGCTGCCCAACCCCGCCGGCTTCGATGAGACCAACCCGATCGACCTGTTGCTCGCCCCCGTGCGACCCAGCAACGGCCTGTGGTTTCTTTACGCTCTCGCCCTGTTCTTCATCGCCGCCAAACTCATGAAGAACCGCATTGACTGGCGAGTACAAATCGGCGGCGCGGCCGTGCTATCGGTATTGTTCTTCGCTCGCGCCGACACCGGCAACATTGCCTGGAACGGCATCGGCCGCTACTTCGTGTTCTTTCTGCTGGGCTGCTACCTGCGGGAACGCATCCTCGCGTTCGTCAACCGTCCCAGCCGTTTCGGGGCCCTCTGGCTGGGTCTCGGCTTCGGCGCGGCCTTCCTCGTCCTCGCCGGCGTCATTCTCACAGTCGATGCGCGGGTGCCGTTCATCACCGGCACCCTCGTGCTGGTGAGCCTGCTCGCTCTCGGCGCAGGCCTGCTCGTGGCTCGTTTTCTGGTCAGCTACCGGGCGATGGCGTGGCTGACCTACGTCGGCCGAAACACCCTCCCGATCTACGTCGTTCATGTTCTTTTCGTTTCCGCGCTGACGAGCCTGCTGCTGCTGGCGCGCGGCCAGGTCTGGCTCGACCGCCTCGGCCCGGCGTTGCCCCTGCTCGTCGCGGGGGGTGCTGTCGCCGCCTCCTTGCTGTTCTGGCGCCTCGTGTGTGACCTGCCGGTCTTGCGCTTCGGATTCGCCGTGCCGCCCTGGTTCTCCGGGCGCGAGCCGGCGAAGGAGGTAGCGGCGGGGGGCGCGGCATCCGCTTCAGCAGATACGGCAGAGCGGATGCTGCCGCGCAACGAGTGAGATCGTCGAGCCAGCACGCCCGCACTCCCCTGCGCCGGTCGCGCGCCCTCCGGATACTCGTCGGCCTCGTGCTGCTGACCGTCGTCGTGCTGGCCGTCACCACTCGAACCGTGATGTTCCCCAGGGAAGACCCACCGGGCCCCGCCGACGTGATAGTCGTTCTCGGCGGACTCGGCAGCGCTGCCGTGGTGGCGAAGGCCGTGGATCTGGCTGAAGCGGGCTACAGCGGGCGGATCCTCATCTCGGACGCGTTCGGCGGTGACACCCGCCCGGCCAATCTGTGCGCCCGTCCCGTGCCGATTCCGGGCACGACCATCACGGTGGAGTGTTTCGAACCGCATCCCAGAACAACCGGCGGAGAGGCCGCAGCGATTGCCTCGTTCGCGACCGAACTCGGCTGGAATCGGGTGCTCGTGATCACCTCGAGCTATCACGTGAGCCGGGCCCGGGTGCAGATCAGCCAGTGCTACCCCGGTGCGCTCGCTGTACTCGGCGCGTCGCAGCCGATGGATCCGGCGAAGTGGGCCTACCAGTTCGTTTACCAGAGCGCCGGCTTCGTGAAGGCCTGGGTCACACCGGCCTGTTGACAGAGAGCTCCTCGGCAATCGAGTCGACCCGCTGCCGGTAGCTCTGGCCGACCATATCCGCTTCAGCCGGCCAGCCGGCGAGCGCAGCGTGAAACTCAGACCACTCCTTGATCGGCCGGGCCGGAACACCGGCCACGACCGTACCGTCGGGCACCGACGCCGTGACCATCGACCCCGCACCGACCACGCACCGGTCGCCGATGCTCACGCCGGGCAGCACCGTGACACCGGCACCGATGAACACGTCGGATCCCACCCGGATCGGAGCAAAACGATATCGGCGGCCGCGAGCATCGCGGTAGAGCCAGCCGGAACCGTCATGGGTGATGAATGTGACGCCGGAACTAACGGTCACCCGGTCGCCGACCGAGATGAGCCAGGGCTCCGTCGTGGCGATGTCGCTCAGAATGCGGCAGCCGGTGCCGATGCGCACTCCCAGCGACCGCAGGGCAGAGACCCGGCCGCGGGTCGCCCGTCGAAATGTGTAGGTCAGCCGAGACAATTTCACCAAAAACTCCACTTCCTCGGTGGTGCGTACGTGCTGCGACCCGCCCAAAGTATCGGTTTTCGAACCATTCCGCTGGCGCTGAGGAAAATTCACGTGTTATTGTTGCGGCTATTCGCATCAATAGTGCTGCGCTACAGCCCGCTTGACCCACTGCGCCACCACGCTGCGCCACCACCCCGAAGAGGCGACCGATGCTCGTTTCCACCCTGCGCCGATTGCGAAGTACGCCGGTTGTTCTCGTTGTGCTCGCCGCCGCCTTCGTGATTATGGCGAGCCTGGTTCTGCCGCGGTTCATCACCGGTCTCGGTGTAATCGTGATTCCGCTCACGCTTCTGGCCGTCGCGGCTGTCGCCACCGTGCTGCTACTGCCGGTGCAGATTCTTCCGGCGGTCGCGCTGGTCACCTTCGCGCTCGTTCCGGCCCGCATCCTGCCCCAGGACGGCCCGATCGGCGCCCTGCCGTTGACGACCATGATCATCGTAATCTGGGCGCTGCGGCGACTGCTGCCGACCAGAGCGGATGCCCGCCTCACAACGCGGCCCGCCCCCTTCCGATCGGCCACCCGCTATTTCGCGCTGCTTTTTCTGGTCTGGACGCTGTTTTCCCTCGCACGCTCGACCGACCTGCAGGCGAGCCTCGGCTGGATGATCAGCTTCAGTGCGGCCGTGCTCCTGCCACTGACGATCGGCACCAGCACCCGGGAGGCCTACTGGATCCGCCGGGTTTGGCTGCTGCTCGGCGCCTGGCTCGGGGCCTATGCGGTTATCGAGGGAGTGCTGCGGTTCAACCCGATCTGGGGCACCGTGTTCCGGGCGCTCGGCCTCACTGACCATCAACACTGGTCGGTTTATCGGGCCGACGCGTCATTCGGGCATCCGCTCTTCGCCGCCCTGTTCTTTGCCGTCGCTTGCTCCCTGGCCATTGGCATCTGGTTGCAGGAGAGCTCCAAGCCGGCCCTCGCCGCGGCGGTATTCAGCGGGCTCGGCCTCGTCGCCACAGTCTCGCGCGGCGCCCTTCTCTCCGCGGCCATCGCGATCGGCTTCGCCTACGCCGTGTCGCTCGTGGTGCGCGGTGACAAGCGCTGGGGCAAGTTCGCCCTGCTCGCGGTGTTGATGGTTGTCGCGGTCGTGGGATTGTTCCAATTCGATGCTTTCACCGCCCGCAACAATTCCGTCGAGGCCGAGCTGTCGTCGCAAGCCCGCGATCTGGGCGTCTGGGTATCAATGCAGGCCGCGAACCTCACCGGCTGGATCGGATCAGGCCCTGGCACCTCTGGCATCACCGGTCGTCTGTTCAACGACGTCACCATCGAGAATTCACTGCTGCAACTGCTTATCAGCATCGGCCTTCCCGGACTGGCTTTGTTCCTGCTCATGGTTGGCTCGGCCATCGCACACGCAATGTCCCGCCGGGCCATCGGCGCTGCAGCGGCCCTGGTGGCGTACACGGTGTGTATTGCCGGGTTCAACGCGATCGATGCCTTACGTCCGATGCACCTTCTGCTCGGCTGCTTGCTCATCATGGCCTTGAATCCGACACGAGCGGATGCCGCTCCCCTCGAACCGGGCCCAGTGCGAGCAGACGCACCCCGGAGGAAAGCGCGCCCCAAACGGGGGTATGCGCGGATCTAACGCGTGCGCGGAACGCACGTTACGCTAAAGCGACAGTTTCTCAGTTATCGCCGGTCTCTTTTCACCGGCCCGTGAGGGGTATGGGCGTGATGAATACAGGCACGACAAATATCACCGTTTTGCAATCGTTGAGTCCACCCGATGGCACGACGCGGTACGTCAACCAGGTGGTTGAGGGTGCACCGGACGCGGTGACCATGCGCTTCTTCTCCTGGCGCACAGCGCTGCTCGGCCGCTATGACGTTTTTCACGTGCATTGGCCGGAGCTTCTCATTCGCGCACCAAGGCCGGCAAAAGCCCGGCTGCGCCGCGGAGCGCTGTACGCGCTCCTGCTGCGGGCCCGACTACAGCGCATTCCCATCGTGCGCACCGCACACAACCTGTCCCCGCACGAAGCGGGCCACGACGCCGAAACCCGGGTGCTCGACGCGCTCGACGCCCGCACGACGCTCGTTATTCGCCTCAATCCGACCACACCGGTTGAACCAGAGTCCCGGGCGGTGACTATTTTGCACGGCCACTACCGTGATCGCTTCAGTGGCATGCCCCAGCCGGAATCCGAACCAGGGCGCATCCTCTATTTCGGGTTGATCCGACCGTACAAGGGCGTCGAAAGGTTGCTGCAGGTGTTTCGAGCGTTGCCAGACCCCCACCTGACGCTGCGCATAGTCGGTCGGCCGTCGAGCGGGCTCGGCGAGATCATTGCAACCGAGGCTGCTCAAGACGCCCGGATCAGCTCGGTACTTCGCTTCGTGTCCGACGACGAACTGGTGGTCGAGGTCGGCCGGGCCGAACTGGTCGTGCTGCCGTACCGCGAAATGCACAATTCGGGAGTATTGCTCGTGACGCTGTCGCTCGATCGGCCCGTGCTCGTGCCGTCCACACCCTCAAACCGAGCTCTGGCCGACGAGGTCGGACCCGACTGGATCTACCTCTACGACGGCGAGCTCACACCCGAGATCCTCCAGGACAGTCTCGAACGGATGCGGGCAGCCGGCGCGCGGCCCCGCCCGCAACTCTCCGGGCGGGATTGGAAGGCCCTCGGCCTGCAAAGCTATCGAACCTACCTGCGGGCACTGCAACTGACCGGGCGCACAGTGCGCGCCGGGCGGAGCATCCGTTGACCGCGACGATACCGCCCAGCTCCCCCGACGTGCCGGAGAAACCCCGCTCGACGGCAGGTTTGGGACGCACAGCCGGGCGCGGCGCATCGACCACCCTGGTCGGTCAGCTCATCCGTATCGGCGTGCAGCTCGGCGGTATCGTCGTGCTCGGCCGCCTGCTCGACCCGAGCGACTACGGTCTGGTCGCCTCGGTCGCCGCGATCATCGGCGTCGGTGAGGTGCTGCGCAACTTCGGGCTGTCATCGGCGGCGATTCAGGTGCGCAACCTGAGCCGACATCAAAAGGACAATCTGTTCTGGATCAACAGTCTGATCGGTCTGGCACTCATGCTCGTCGCGGGATTGTGCAGCCCGCTCATCGCTACCCTGTACGGCGACGATCGCCTCGTACTGCTCACCCAGGTACTCGCCGGCACATTTCTGCTGAACGGCCTCGCCACCCAGTTTCGTGCCGACCTCAACCGCAACTTCCACTTCATCGCCTTGGCCGGGTCGGAGATCGGCGCGCAGGTCGGTGGGCTTGCCATCGGCATCACCATGGCACTCAACGGGTTCGGGTACTGGGCTCTCGCCGGGCAGCAGATCAGTCAGGGCATTTTCACCATCATCATTCTCATTCCGATCACCCGCTGGTTTCCGGGCTGGTATCACCGCAAAGCGCCGATGCGACACCTGATCATGTTCGGGTCGAACCTCGCCGGCACCCAACTACTCGGATACGCGAGCCGCAACACCGACACGATCGTGATCGGTGCGACGCTCGGCGCCGGCCCGCTCGGGCTGTACAACCGGGCATTTCAGCTGCTGCTGCTGCCGCTCAACCAAATCAACGGCCCCTCTACTCGGGTGGCCCTGCCGGTGTTGGCACGGCTGCAAGATGACCCACCCAAGTACGACCGGTTTATTCTGTTGGGTCAGACCATCATGCTGCACGCCGTCACCATCGTGCTCGCCTTCTCCTGCGCGCAGGCGCTGCCCATCATCAGCATCGCGCTGGGCAGCCGGTGGCTCGGCTCCGCGCCGATTTTTCAGATTCTCGCCATCGCCGGGTTCTTCGAGGCGGCCGCGTATGCCACGTACTGGGTATTTCTGTCGAAAGGCGTCACCAAGCAGAACCTGTATTTCGCTCTCACTACCCGGCCGTTGCTCGTCGGGTTCGTGCTGCTCGGCTCGCTCTGGGGTGTTTACGGTGTCGCCGCCGGGTATTCGCTCGGCGTCGCCCTGATTTGGCCGATCGGCCTGTGGTGGATCAGTCGGGTAACGGACGCCCCGGCGCGCGCCATGTTTCTGGCCGGCCTGCGTGCCATAATCGGCTACGGTTTCGCCACCGGAATCAGCTGGGCCGCCGTGCAGTGGATTCCGATCGATCTGCCGTTCGCGCGCGTCGCCCTCGGCGGTGTGGCCCTTCTCGCCGCCATCGGCGTGGTCATGCTGATCTGGCCGACCTTTCGCCATGATGTGCATTCCATCGCCCAGGCACGCAGTTTTCTGCGCACCGCAAAGTCGTCGACATCGGGTGCCGAGAGCGCCGACAAGGTCACTCCATCCCGGCAATCAGCCCGCCTCACCAAGGCGGGACGCATACGGCTCCGCATAGTTCGCCGGCTGGAACGGGTTGTTCAGGGGATCACCGCAGGATCCGGCCTGCCCTATAAGCGCGACCGAGCCGCACTGAAGAGGGCGACCGATCTACTGCCTCCACTCGATGCCGCGACCGAGCGCTGGCACGTGCTCGTTGCCCCGCCCGGTGAGGGCAATATCGGCGATCAGGCCATGATCGAAGCCTTCCTCGAAAATGTGTCCGGGCCGGTTCAGGTGCTCGTGCGCCGCACAACAGACGTGCTGATACCGTCACAGCATGCCGGGCGGGCCGACCTCGTGCCCATTCCGCACTTGGTCTACGGCACGAGGCGGGAGCACCGGCAGGCGGTGGCTGCCCTGGCACCGCTGCTTGACGGCGCACTGTCACTGACAGTTGTCGGCGCCGACATCATGGACGGCGCCTACAACGTGCGCGCCTCCTCTCGGCGAGCCGATGTCGCGAGTCTGGCCCGCAGCGTCGGCGTCGACGCGCGCATCCTCGGCTTCAGCTGGAACGGCAACGCCAACAGCGGGGTGCGCCGTTCGCTCGCTCGGGCCGGCCGGATGGGAACCCGATTGCAGCTGCGGGACCCGATCTCCAGCGCCCGAGCCCGCGCCGACGGCTTCAAGAACATCGTCGATGTCGCCGATTCCGTCTTCGCGGCCCGCACCAGCTCGGGTCTGGCCGCCCTGGAATATCTCGGGGCCACGCCGGTGCCCTATGCGGTCGTGAACGCGAGCGCGCTGGTCGGCCGCCGATTCGACCAAACCACGGAATATGCCCGCATTGTCACCGCGCTGCTGCAGGAAGGCCTCAGCGTGGTGCTGCTGCCGCACGTCGTGCGCCACAGCGGCGACGACGCGGCCGCATGCCGAGCAGTGTTCGACTGTGTGGCCGAAACCAACGGCGCCGACTCGAGGGTTGTTCTGGTCAACCGGGTGCTCACCCCGGCCGAAGTGCGGGGGCTGTGCGCCGGCGCTGACATCGTACTGACCGGGCGCATGCACCTCGCCGTGCAGGCCATGTTCCACGCAGTGCCGGCCGTCACGTTATCGACCCAGGGCAAGGTTGCCGGCATGATGCGGCTCTTTGACACGCAGGAGCTGTGCGTGGAGCCGGGAGTCGGCCTGGCCGAGCGCATGATTCCGCTGGCACTGGCGGTGTTGGCCGACCGAGAGCACTACCGCGACCGTCTGGCCGAACGGTTGCCCGAGGTGCAGCGACTGGCCGCACTCAACTTCTTGCTGCTGCCGAGCCCAGCGGATTCCCCCGATCCACGACCGACGGCCCACATCTCGAGCTCGACTTCACACGGACAAGGACCCGCATGACATTCTCTTCGCAGACCCCGTCCGACGAAGCGCGCCAGCATCCAGCCCTTCGCCGCATCCTCTTCGTCATTCCCTCGCTGCATGGTGGCGGGGCCGAATTTGTGGCCCGCACCTGGATGGGCTGGCTCGCCGACCGTGGCTATGAGGTGAGCGTCGTGCTCACCTCCGGCGAAGTCAGGTCGGAATATCTGCCCGACGGGGTCGAGGCGTATTCTCTTGCCAAGCAGCATGGCCATGTGCGGAAGGCCGCAGCTCTCCGCCGTCGTCTGCTCGACTGGCGACCCGACGTTGCGGTGTCACTGCAGGCGCACCCGAACCTGGTGTTGCTGACCGCCGCCAGGCTCGTGCCGGCCCGATTGCGCCCCCGCGTGCTCGTGAGCGAGCGCAACCTGGTCTCGCTCGGGCTGCCGGGGTCGGATCTTGCACACCGAGTCAAGATCTGGTTCGCCAAACGGCTCTATCCATGGGCCGACCACGTGATCGCCATTTCGCATCCGGTCGCCGCCGAAATGGTGGCAGCGTTCGGGGTGCGCGGCGACCGGATCACCGTCGTCGCCAACCCGGCGACGGCAAAACTGCGCGGAACCGCGCGCGGCCGCGGAACGACGGGAGCGCTGGCGCAGGCTGAAGGCAGCGACGTTTCAGGCACTGAGCTGGCCGGCACCACAATTGTGGCCAGGTCAAAACGCCGCCCAGGATCGGCCAATGGTATTCAGATTGTGCTGGCATGCCGTCTGGTGGCACAGAAACGACCGCTGCTCGCCATCGCGGCTGCCGCCGAGCTCGCCCGCCGCGGTGTGCCCGTCGAGGTCGTGTCATTTGGCGGCGGCCCCCTGCTCAAGGATGTGCAGGCCGCGGCACGGCAGGAGAACGTGGCGTTTATTCATCACGGCTGGGTTGAGAACTGGTTCGACCACTTCGGTGACAATGCTGTGGCCCTGCTGACGTCGAGCCGGGAGGGTTTCGGCAATGTGCTCGTCGAGGCGGCGGCGGCCGGCTATCCGGCGGTCGCTGTGTCGGGGGCGCTCGGGGTGGCGGATGCGATCGTGCCGGGTATTACCGGCGAGCTCGCACTGTCGGCGCATCCGGTCGACCTCGCCGACGCCATTCTGCGGGCGGCCGACCTGACGTTGGACAGCATCGAACCCTGGCTGGCCCGCTTCTCGGAGGAAGCCAGCGGGGCCGACCTGGAACGCGTACTCGTGCGGGTCGTGGAGCGCGCATGAGAATCTTCGCCTCGGCCATGGGACAGATCGACAATGTCGGCGACACCGTGCTGCGTCGGGCTTTTCTCGATGCGCTGCGCGGCGCCGGCGAACTGCAGGTTTTCATCGGCGCGCGAACCGATGCCTACGTGAGTGGGCTCGGCCTGCACGACGAAGACCGGGTGTACCGAACCAGCGCTGAATGGCGACGCGAGATCTCACGATCGACGTTGCGGGAAGCATCCGTGTATGCGTTCAACGCCGGCGAAATGGAACTGCAACGGGGCTACGCGCTGCGCTATCTGCGCATTGCTCCGCACCTCGCACTCAACCGTCTGCGTGGCGGGCATGCCGTGCACGCCGGGTTCGGGGTACGAGAGAAGACCGGCTGGCGCGTTCCGGTCGCGGCGACGCTTCGACTGTGCGACGTCGTGGCCTGGCGGGACGCGTATAGCCGCAGCACGATGGGTGTCGGCCGCATCGCTCCCGACTGGGCTTTCGCAACCGGGGCAGCGGATGCCGACCTGCTCGCGTCGACGACCGACCGGCCGCTCCTCGCCGTCTCGGTGCGCTACAACGGGCGACGCCCCGACGACGCGTGGCTCTCGGCACTTAGGCGCCTGACCGACACCCTCGGTCTCGACGTGGTCGCCGTATCGCAGATCGAACGTGACGGGCCGCTCGCCGAGGAACTCGCGGCGAAGCTCGGCGGCACAGCCCTTCTGTGGGATGGTCCCGACCATTTCGCGCAGGAGCTCAAGCTTCGCGAGGTGTACCAGCGGTCACTGCTCGTGGTGACCGATCGGCTGCACGCCGCCGTGATCGGGCTCACCGAGGGCGCTCTGCCGCTCGTCATCGCCGACGGAGGCCTCTCCAAGGCGACCCGCACCCTCGACGCGGTCGGTATCAAGGGCGCCACGATCGGCTGGACGCTGCCCGACCCTGCGGCGCTTGAGCGCCGAGCGAACGACGTCATCAGCCGCCGCGAGCCAATTCTGCGTCATGTCGTGGAAGCCCGCGCCTCGTTGCGCGAACTGACCCGCTCCATTCGAGGGCTCACCGAGTGAACGGTGCTGCTGAGGGGCATCCGGTCGTGAGCGTCATCGTACCGGCCTACAACGCCGCCCAGTTTCTGGAGGGAGCCATCGAGCGGCTCCTGCAGCAGACGATCGCTGCGACCACTACAACGGCGATCGAGATCATCGTCGTCGACGACGGCTCAACGGACGCGACGGCCACGATCGGTGCGCGAGCGGCGGCCGTGCATACCCCCGTTCATTTTTTTGCGCAAGAGAAGAACGGCGGTGTCGCGCGCGCACGAGCCCGAGCGGTGGCTGAAAGCCGGGGCGAGTTTCTCTGGTTTGTCGACTGTGACGACGACTGGGCTGACACGGCGCTGGAGAAACTCGTGGCGGCGGCCCGGTCCACCGGCGCCGATGTGGTTGTCTGCGGCGCGGCGTACGTGTACCCCGGCCAGCGGCGCCCACTGGCCGCGCCCCTCCTGACCCGGCCCCTCACCGGAGCGGAAGCATTTGGCCTGCTGCTCGACGGCGATCTCACCGGGCATCTGTGGAACAAGCTGTTCCGCCGTGACCTGACCGGCGAGATCGAGTTCACACCCGCTCGCGTGCACTCCGATCTGGCTATGGTTGCCCAGCTGCTCGCCGCGGCCGAACGCGTCACGGTCATTCCCGATGAGCTGTATTTCTATGTCGTGCGTGGTGGGTCGATCATCCGCTCTGGGTCGCGTCGAGCCGAATCGTTGTTGCTGGTCGAAGAGGCTGTCACAGCGGCGGCGGTTACCCTGGACGCCCGCATCATCAGCTCGAACTCGTACGGCTACTTTCGGTTGCGCTATGTGCTGCTATCCGGTTTGAAGGATGCGCTGAGCGGCCCCTACGACGCCGACGAGCGCGACGAGATCGTCGCCCTGCTGCGCTCCCGATTGACCTGGCGGCTCGTGCTGCTCGCTGCACGCCGCCGCGACTGGAAGCGGCTGGCGCTCGCCGGCACGGCCAAGGTGAGCGTTGGGTTGCACCGCCGCATCCTGCATCTCGCCGCCGAGCAGGGCGCAGCCTGAGTCCTCACCGGCCGCCTGATGTTGGTCCCCATACCCTCGGTCCGAGCACCTGTCGTCGCCACGATGTCCGCCTTTATGAGGACTTTCACAGGAACGTGAAACGGATTCGACTCTGCCGCTCGATAGGCTCGCCTTCATAGTTCGTTCCGGATAGCCCCACCCTCTCGGCCTCGGACACTGAATACGCATCGCGCCGCGCTAGGAGCGGGCCAGGCTACTTTCCGAGAACCGAAATTGCGAAAACCTGACCGAATCGACAAGGTCGACGACCCGGCTCTCTGGCGATAGTCCATCGTCAGCGCACCCGCCGCCATTCGCGACTCTGACTCTCCGGAGGACTCCATCGTGCCTTTTCACCGCCAGTCACTTGCAGACCATCCTGTTTCCCGTCAACGCCAGTCCGGCATGCCTCCTCCCGGTCGGCCGCTCCGTCTGCGCCCGACATCCGCCCGCCGCGCTCTGATCGCTGTGGCCGCATTCACCGCTGCAACCGTCGCCGTTCTCGCCCCCGTGACCATCCCCACCCCGGATGGCGAGGCATCCGCCGCCGCGACCACGCCCACGGTCATCGACAGCTCTTCCTCGGAGATCACCTACACCGGCACCTGGCGCACGACGCGCCACGCCGACGACCGCGGAGGATCCGTGCGGTTTCAGTTCACCGCGGGCAGCGCGTCCATGACGTTCACGGGGACCAGCGTCGCCTATCTGAGCCGCACAACGAAGAGCTCCGGAATCAGCACAGTTTCGATCGACGGCCAGGCTGTAGCCACCGTGAACGGCTACTCTGCGACCACCGAGCACCAGAAGACCGCGTTCAGCACGACGAGCCTGTCGAATAGCACCCACACCATCACGATCACTCGCACCGGCAAGAAAGACGCGCGCTCGGGGGGCACCAACCTCATCGTCGACGCCTTCGTCGTGAACGCTGCCGCCAGCACGTCACCAGCACCAGCACCAGCACCAGCACCGATACCCGCACCCCCGCCGATAACCGCGGTACACCGCTACGCCGACTGCCCCGCCGCGACGATGACTGTGAGCACGGCTGACGAACTCATGGCGGCCACCGACCAGGCCCAACCCGGCGCGGTTATCAGAATGGCCCCCGGTACCTACCGCGGCCAGATCGATGTGCATGCCAACGGAACCGCCGCCAACCCGATCTGGGTCTGTGGGCCTCGCGACGCCGTGGTCAACGTCGGCAGCATCCAGGACAACCACGGCATCCAGATCACCAATTCTTCCCACCTCGTGATCGCCGGAATGACCGTGACGAACGGTCTCAAGGGCATCAGCGTGATCCGCAGCAAGAACGTGACTGTCGCCGACACCCGCATCGACCACATCGGCTACGAGGGGATTCATCTTCGTGCCTTCACGACCGACAGCACCGTCGTCGGTAACACTATTTCGAACACCGGAGAGCGGGACGCGTCATACGGCGAGGGTATATATATCGGCACCTCAGAGAACAATTGGTGCGCTCAGACTGAGTGCAGGCCCGACCACACCGATGGCACACTCGTGCTCGGAAACCAGATCAGCCTCTCCGGCGCCCAACCGATCGAGGTCAAAGAGGGCACCTCGGATGGCGTAATCCGCGACAACGTGATTGACGGCGCCAATGCCATGCAGGACGCCCAAGAATGGATCAAGGTCAAGGGCAACGACTGGATGATCGAGGGGAACCGCGGAGCGAACAGCCCCCTGCACGGCTATGCGGTCAACGGGAGTGTAACCGGTTGGGGCCTGCGCAACACGTTCTCCGACAATTCGGGAGCGGTGAACGCCGACGGCTACGCCTTCTTCATTTACGAAAAGGGCGCTCCGGGATCGAGTAACACCGACGTGTCATGCTCCAACTCGGTCACCGGCGCAGCCGACGGGCTCTCCAATATCGCTTGCACTCGGTGAGCCCGCGTCTTCCCGTGCAAAACTCAATAGGCTCTTCTTCACTCTAGGCACTTTCACAGGAATGACGGACAAGTGTCCTCAGGCGCTCTCGTCGAAGGCACCCACCCGCGTACGTCGATCGTGCCGCATTACCCACAATTGGCAATAGCACTGATCAGGATGAAAATGCAGAGCAACTTCTCAGCTTCTACGCCCGGGTCGGCCGCGACGACCCCACCGCCGCCGCCACGACCACCATCCAGGGACACCACGAACATTGGCAACTCTCCTGCCCATAAACCCATTTTCACACGGCAAACGTGCAGCACTTCAGACGCTAATTGACGGAGTGATCACGGCGGCACCTCCGCCGACATCACGAAAATCATGTGCGTGGGACCAGCCGGGGTCACGGACGTAACCATCCTGTCCTTGAACATCCGAAAGGCCTCACCATGTTGCTCCCCCGTCCCCTACGACGGGCCACTATCGCGGCCGTCGCCATCGCCGCGCTGGTCCCCCTCACCGCACTGCTCCCTCTCGGTGTCGCTTCAGCCTCGGCCGCCACGGCGCCGGCCGGCACCACGGTCATCGACAGCACCTCGTCGCAAATCACCTACTCCGGAACCTGGCGCACAACCGGCCATCCCTCTGACACCGGCAAGTCCATCGCATTCGCCTCGAGCGCCTCGAGCGCCTCGCTGACGTTCACCGGCACGACAATCGCCTACATCGCTCGCACGAGCAGCGGCTCGGGCATTAGCAACGTCACGATCGACGGTCAGGTCGTCGCCACGGTCAACGGCTATTCGGCCACGACGAAGTATCAACAGATGCTGTTCGGCACCTCGAAGCTCTCCGGCGGAACGCACACCATCACGGTGAGCCGCACCGGCAAGAAGGATGCCAGCTCGACCGGCACCGGAACCATCGTTGACGCATTCGTCACCCTCGCGTCTACGACTGCGCCCGCACCGGCCCCGACAGCGGACCCGGCACCGGCCCCGTCTACAGAACCCGCACCGGCCCCGTCTACAGAACCCGCACCGGCCCCGTCTACAGAACCCGCACCGGCCCCGTCTATAGAACCGGCACCGGCCCCGACGCCGACGGCCACTACGGTTCCGGTCCAGGCTCCGGTTGAGGCCCCAGCGGAGGCGGAGGCTCCGGCGGAGGCGGAGGCTCCGGCCGGCTCCACCACAGTGGACAGCACCTCGGCGCAGATCACGTACGCCGGTGCGTGGCGCACGACCGGCTCGACGAGGGACTCCGGCGGTAGCGTGAAGTTCAGCACAAAGTCCAGCAGCGCCTCCTTCACCTTTGACGGCACGAGCATCGCCTACATCACGCGCCTCACAAGCAGCTCAGGTACCAGCAGGGTCGCCATCGACGGCCAGGTCGTCGCCACCGTAAACGGTTACTCCCCCACAACCGCCTATCGCCAGAATGCCTACAGCACGACCAGCCTCTCGGCCGGAACGCACACCATCACGATCACTCGCACGGGTCAGAAGGACGCGCGCTCCACCGGCACCAACAGCATCGTCGACGCGTTCGTCGTGTCCGCCGTACCGAGCACCGCGCCGGCCACTGCACCGATCAGCACCCACCGCTATGAGGACTGCCCCGCTGCCACCGTCACCGTGACGACGTCCAGGGAGCTCATGGCTGCTGTGTCGCAGGCTAGCCCAGGCACCGTCATCGAGATGGCCCCCGGCAGCTACACCGGTCAGATCAAGATGGCCGCCAACGGAACCGCCGCCAACCCGATCTGGGTCTGTGGCCCGCGCACCGCCGTGATCAACGTCGGCAGCATCCAGAAGGACCACGGCATCCAGATCAGCAACTCGTCCCACCTCGTGGTCGCTGGCATGACCGTCACCAACGGCCTCAAGGGCATCAGTGTGGTGCGCAGCAGCCATGTCACGATTGCCGACACCCTCGTCGACAACATCGGCTATGAGGCTATCCACCTGCGCGCATTCACGACCGACAGCACCGTGGTCGGCAACACCATCCGCAACACCGGCATGCGCAACCCGTACTACGGCGAGGGCATCTACATTGGCACCTCCGACGGCAACTGGTGTGCCCAGACCGGGTGCCAGCCCGACCGGACCGACCGCACGCTCGTCATGGGCAACACCATCAGCCTCACCGGCGCCCAGCCCATCGAGGTCAAGGAAGGCACCTCCAACGGCATCATTCGCGACAATGTGATCGACGGCAGCACCTCAATGCCGCGTGCTGAAGAATGGGTCAAGGTCAAGGGCAACGACTGGAAGATTTACAACAATGCGGGCAAGAACAGTTCTCTGCATGGCTTCGCGGTCAACGGAAGCGTCGACGGCTGGGGCCTGCGCAACACGTTCTACGGCAACACCGCACCGGTCGAGGCTGCCGGCTACGGCTTCTTCATTCACGAGCAGGGCGGCAAGGGCAGCAGCGGCACCAAGGTCTACTGCTCGAACACCGTCACGGCTGCGGGATCTGGATTCTCGAACCTGGCCTGTATTTCCTAGCAACACGCTCTGACCGCCGGTCGAGCGCGGCCCTCCAGCTGCGCTCGACCAGCGGAAAGACGGCGGCGGCCGAATACGTGTTCTCGAAGGCGGATCTGGCCAGATCCGCCTTTTTTGTGCGCCAGGAGGCATCCTCCATCGCGCGCCGCAAGGCTGCCTCCAGCGAGTCAACGTCGCCGGGTTCCACGATCACCCCGACGCCGTTTGCAAGCACGGCCGGAACACCGCCGACCCTGGTCGCCACCACGCAGTTGCCCCTGGCCATGGCTTCAAGAATAAACATGGGCATCGCTTCATCCCGGGACGGCAACACCGCGATCATCGATCGCTCGAGCAGCACCATAAGCGCCTTGTGGCTGAGCGCGCCGACAAACTCGCCCCGAGTGAGCGGCACCACGGGCTGATCCGTGATCGGGCCGGCGATAACGAGTCGCCAGAGCGGATGCTGCGGCGCGATCCGCTGCCACGCCGCCACGAGCACGTCGACACCCTTGCGCTTGCTGACCGCGCCCCCGAACACCAGCAACGGTTCAATCTCCCGACGGTTGCCGTCGGCGACGGCGTTCGGCACGAGCACGACCCGCTCCCCCGGCACGAACTCGGCGGCTGCATCGCGCGACTCGGCTGACAGGGTCAGGACCACATCGGCCGCGCGAAGAACACGACCGACCAGGCCGGGTCGCTTCGCAGCAAAATCGGCGAACGAACTCCCGTGCAGCTGCGCCACCGTGGCGAACCCGCGCGCGCGCGCAATGGCGAGCAACGCGCCTTCGCGCGCGAAGGATCCGCCCTGCGACAGGTGCGCAATGATCACTGTGCGATCGGGACTGCCCAGCCGCAACACTCTCCAGAGAGCGGATGCCGCCACGCGGATCGCCCGTATCCCGCCGGTACCGTCCCGCGAGGAGACCATGCGCAGGTCGAAATCGGCGAAGGAATGCGCCAAATAGCCGTTGACGACCTGGCTCATACCGCCGGCAACCTCACCGCTGCGTCCGATGTGCACGGCGATCAGTCGCACGGCCGATGAAGACGGAAGCACCGGGGGGTGACCTGAAGCGGGGGCGGACTGGTGGGTTGTCGGGGTCGAGGAGAGCACCGTGTTGATGGGCACCGTGTTGATGGGATCGGTATTGATGGGATCGGTATTGAGGGGATCGGTATTGAGGGGATCGGTATTGAGGGGATCGGTATTGACCGGCGCAGCCGCTATCGGGGCCGAGCTGATCGGCTCGGCGTCGCCCGCTTCGGCGAGACTCACCGCACTCGCTCGGTCGTGAGCACCTGATCAAGCAGACGACGCACTGTCTGCAGCTCGTCCTGCGCATCGGCCAGCCCGGCCAGAATGGCCGCGCGGCGGCCCAGTAGATTCTGCAGCCGTCCAGCGATTTCGGCGGCGTCCAGGCCCGCGCTGGCAATGCTCACGTCGTGCAATCCGGCAGCGTCGAAGTGTCGGGCTATCTTGTCGGATGTGGCGTCGACCAGGAGCGCCGCCGGGATAGCTCCTTCGGTGAGTGCGCCCACGAGCACGTGCAGGCGATCGCTGACCGCAATCGCCGCCCGTCGATACAGGGCGCGCAGGCGCTGTTCCTGCTCGTCGTGGGCGGTGCCATTCCACCGCAACGCCTGACCACCGAGGTCGGCGGCGAGCCGGCCGCACTTGTCATCATCGCGCAGCACCTGGGTGACGCACCAGATTTCGAGACCGTTGGCGGTAGCGACGGCGCGCACGCCGTCGAGCCAGGCGGCGCTCGGGTAATCGAGGTCGGAGCGCATCGACACAATGAGCAGATCCCGGCCTGCGACACCGTTCGAATCTGCACTGCCTGAATCTGCACGGTCTGATAGAGCACCGGGGCTGACACCGGCAAAGGCCAGGTCGGGCATGATGTCGCCCTGCCCGAGATACCCGGCCGTTGCCGCGTCCCGCCACAACGACAGATTGGACAGTGCGATGGACGGCCCCATCAGGGCACGCGGCAGCGGTGCAAAGTTGCGACTGCCGACGCCGACCCGGGCGACGCGACCGTGTCGGGCGCGCACGAGGGCGAGCACCGGCAGCATGGCGAGGTGCTCTTTCATGCCGATCAGGGTGAGTTGAATCTCCCCCGGTTTGAATACGTACGAGGCGCGCCCACGCGCGGCACTCCGCAGCGCCGCCGCATACCAGGCGCGAAAGGAGCGGTACTGCACGTCGTCGGGCACCAGACCGAGCCCCTCGGCGTATCCGTCGGGCGCCTCGCCGACGTACACGTGTAGCGGGCCGCTCGCGCGCAACCAGTCGAGCAGTTGACGGCGCAGAAGAATGTCACCGATGTTGTCGTACTGGCCGCGAGCCGGCACGAAAATCTCGCGAACCAACGCGCCCGAGTCGACTCGCTCGCTCATAGCTCGCTGGACAGCGGAACGCGCGCACCGGTATCGATGGCACGACCGGCAGCAAAGCGGATGTCGTCGGCCGTGAGATCGGGCGCATCGACAGCCCGGGCAACCCCGAGGAATCCGGCGAGCTCGGCGATTTGCGTCTGATGGTCGTCGACGTGTTCGCCGCGGTGCTTACGACGGGTCACGATCACCGGAAAGATGCCCATTTCCAACAACCCCATGAAGGTGCCGACTCCGGCGTGGGTGATCACGACGTCGGCGCTAAGCGCGGCGTCGACGAATTGTGCGCTCGGCATCATCTGATACACCTGACCGGGAAGATCGGTGCGGTTGTTGGTGTAACCGAGCTGCCACACGGTGCGCTCATCGGCCAGACCGCTGGCCAGCACGGCGTCGACAAGAGAATCGAAGCGATAGCCCTCAATGGTGCCGAGGGTGACGAACAAACTGGGGTGATCCGGCTGATGCCGAATCAAGGGATGATAGGTCGAGAGCACGCTCGGATGGGTTGTCCACCGGTCGGTGGCCCACGCTGGGTGCTGGGTGCGCAGGCTGACGAGGCGGCTGGCGGCGAGCATCCGCCCGCTGAGCGACGGACCCTCCACGCGAGAGACGCTCTCGATGTACAGGCTCGGAACGCCGCTGATCGCGGCTTGAGGGAGCGCGGATACCGCGAGACCGGCGCCGGTACTCACGGCGCCATCAAAACTCTCATGTTTGAGCACGCGGCGCACGATGCCGGCCGCGCGCATCATGCCGATGTAGTCTCGTGGCCGCACGTACGGGACGTGGATGCGCCGTTGTCCGGCCAGCAGGGAACGGCTCTGCATGGAGTCAAAAGTTATCCAGAGCGAATCCCGTGAGGCGCCGAGTCCCGGCGCCAACCGTACAAGTTGGGCGAGGTGCCCGCCGGTGGAGGCAACGAGCAAAAGCTTTCGTTGCTTGGAGGGCGACGGATCAAGAGGGTAAGACGAATACACGGACACTGAGGCTCCCTTCGGATCAAGCCTGCAAAGAACGGGTGCGAACGTGCGTCATCGAACGTGCGTCAAACGGATTGGAACGGGTGGATCTACCAGGTGACACGCTGTTGGGTGGGGGCGTCTGTCGGAGCAGACTCGCTCTCGAGCGGGGTGGAACGACTCGCGTCGCCCTTCTCCGCTTCGATCGGTCGGGTGGCACGGGGTGCCGGCAGAGAAGAGGCCGCGAAGCCGCCGTCGCGCACAAGCGCGTCGGGCCCACGGGTGGGGACCATGGCCAACACCACACCCAGCGGTATGGTGCCAACGGCGTTGAGGGCGTCACAGGCGGCGAGCAGTTCGGGTTCGCGTACCCGGTTCGCGCCGACGACCAGAATGGTGCCTCCAGTCCAGCGGCTGAGCACAGCCGCGTCGGTCACAGCGATCACCGAGGGGGCATCGATGAGCACATAGTCGTAGGTGCTGCTGAGCACGTCGAGAACTGTGCCCATGGCCGTCGAGCCGAGCAATTCGCTCGGGTTGGTGGGGCGCTTACCCGACGACAAAACTGTGAGGGGATGCTGCGTTCCCCACGACTGCAAGGCTTCCTTGAGCTGGACGTCACCGACGAGCACGTCGGTCAGGCCACGATCAGCGTCGAGACCGAGGTAATCGGCCAGCCGGGGCGTGCGCAGGTCGGCGTCGATCACGGCGACGGTCGCGCCGCTCTCGGCCAGCACGATGGCGAGGTTCACGAGCGTCGTGGTCTTACCTTCTCCCGACACCGAGGAAGTCACCACGAGGCTGCGGCGGTTGGTGTCCGCGTCGGCAAATTCCAGGTTGGTGCGCAGCACCCGGAACGCCTCTGCTCTGGCGGTCGACGCACCGTCGGTCGAAATGATCGAGTTGGCGCGCGCTTCGAGCGGAATGCTGCCGAGCACCGGAACGCTGGTGAGCCGTTCGATGTCATCGCGGTTGTAGATGCGACGGTCGAGCAGCCCGAGGACGAGCGCGGTGACCAGACCGACCAGCAGCCCGACCAGCAGCCCGACGGCGAGGTTGAGGTACAGCTGCGGCAGTGCGGGGTTGTCGGGGGCGACTGCGGGGTCGAGTACACCGACCCGCACCGGGCTCTCACCGCCGTCGACGGGCTTTTCCAGCTGGTTGATGACAACGTCGGTGAAGCTCTCCGAAACGGCCTGGGCGAGCTGCTGTGCAGCATCCGCTGTGGGGGCGAGGGCGGCGATCTCGATGACGGCTGATCCGGGCTCGGTCGTTGCAGAGACCCGCTGGGCCAGGTCGGCTGCACTCTCGCTCAGGCCCAGGCTCGTGATCACCGGTTCGAGAACGCGAGGGCTGGTAGCAACGTCGAGGTAGTACGGAAGCTTCTGCACCACGAAGTTGTTGCCCTGCACGAGGTCACCGGGCGTGGATCCGTTCTGAATCTGCGCGGCGACGAAAACCCGGGTGGAGGACTGATACTGCACCGGGGTCAGCAGCGCGGCTGCTGCTCCACCGAGCACACCAAGCAGGGTGAACGCGACGATGAGAATCCAACGTTTTCGCAGTATTCGAACCAGTCGGTGCAGTTCCATGGGTGCTTCTCCCCGCGCAATAAGTGCGTCGTGCTTCGGGTGCACGACGACAGAAAACCATGTTGGCATAAAAATCCTCACTTTTGGACCATCAATGTTGAGGAGTTAATCAGTCCGTATTCAGGAGTTAACTAAATTGTCGATGAGAAACTGACGAATACTCGCTCGCGTAGCCTCGTCAAGGAGCTCCAATGCGTGCCGGTCACCGGCTTTCACATCGAGTGTGACTGGAACGCCGACCACCTTGAGCGCGAGCGCCATGGCCTGTCCCTGCTGGAGGGGAACGAGTTCATTTTTCGAAATTGCGATATAAAACGGCGGGTCCGTCTTGTCGACGGAATACAACGGCGACGCGTCGCGAGCGTTCGGGCACGAGGTGAAGTCATCGCAGCCGAGGTATTGCAGGATCGATGCGATCGCCATTTTCGACGGGTCGCCGAGCAGCAGACCTCGCTCGGTGAGGTCGACCGCCGGCGACATCGCCACCACAGCCGCGACCCGGTCACCGCTCTTCAGACTGCCGGAACCGTTGGTTCCGATCGAAGAGGCGATGATCGCGCCGGCCGAGCTTCCGAACAATCCGATGCGCTCGGGGTCGATGCCGAACTCGGCGACTTGGGCCGGCTCGCGCAGCCACTCCAGCGCATCGGTGACATCGTTCACCTGCGCCGGATAGGCGAATTCCGGGGCCAGGCGGTAGTCGACCGAGAAGGCCGCGATGCCGCTGCCGGCCAACTCCGAGCAGAGCGCGGTCATGCCGCCGAAGTCTTTGGTGCCGCTGTCGAAGCCGCCGCCATGAATGAGGATCATCGCTGCGCTGGGTTTTTCCAGCCCAGTGGGCAGACAGGCGTTCAGCAGCAGCTTCTGACCGTGAGCAGTGCCGTATTGCAGATCGTTCTGCAGCACAACCGAATCGCTGCTTGCATGCGCTGCGGGCACACTGGGGGTGGCCGCGCATCCGCTGAAGATCAGCCCCACCGTGGCTGCGAGCACCACGCCTGACAGAATGGGGTTCTTCTTTTTCACCGGAGGTCTCCGTTCAGTTGAGCTCGATGCGAGACCACCTTGGTCTGGCGCGTGCGAAACGGACTGACCCAAAGGAACGAGAACCGGCGCAAGAGCTTGGCGAGATACAGCGAGGCGAAGAGCACGATGGCGGCCAGCGCGAACGGCAGTACGTTGCCGGCGCGTTGGAGCCAGGATGCTTCGGCGAACGGCGACAGCAGCGCGAGGGCGCCCGCCACGAGAAACAAGTGCAGCAGGTAGATCTGAAAGCTGTATTGACCGAGCGTGTTCATGAAGTTCAACCACTTCACGCGGACCAGGAGTGTGGCCAGGGCAACGCCCATCGCAACGGCGATTGCACTTTCGAACAGGACCAGCCCTGGCACGCGGGACAGGTGTAGGGGAACGAGCAGCACGGCAACGCCGAGATAGGCGGTAACGAGCACAATGGCGTGCCAGACGCGCACCCGGGCGGCCATCCGGTAGACCGCGTGGGGAAAATAGACGGCGGTGACGAAGAAGATGAAGTTGGCCGTGACCCGGTCCCAGCCGACGTTGTCGAGGTCGAGCGCTCCCGGCGTTGTTGAGAGGATGGCGACCACCCCGGCAAGCCCGATTTGGGCGGTGACCGGAAGCTTACGCAGCAGCCAGGCGAGCAGGGTGAAAATGGCCAGGGCCCAGATGAACCAGTAGCTGCTGGTGGGCCAGACCGGCAGGAGGGCGATGTTGAGCAGGTCGGTCGGGGATCTCTCAGTGCCACGCAGGTGAGGCACAACGAGATAGAACGCCACCCGGATGACGGACCACAGCAGGTACAAGTACACCAGCGTCAGCAGGCGGCGACGCCAGAGGTCTTTCAGATTCCAGGTGAGCATCCGCCGGGCGGTGAGCCCGGCAATGAAGAAGAAGACCGGCATCGGAAAGTAGCTGAGCACGAGACGCAACCGCGGGGTGCTGCCGGCGAGGTCGAGGTCGTTGAGGAACAGCGACGAGTGATAGAGCACGACGAGAATAATCGCCGCGCCCTTGGCGAAGTTGATCCACTCGCGATTCTCGGCCTGTATCTGGGTCACAAGCGAAATGTACACGAGAAAAACTCAGGATGGTACCTCGCCCGGCTTCTGCGACTCCCTAAGGGCGGTACGCACTGAGCGTGTCGGTTTGAAAAGCCTGCTGCAGCGCGGGAAGTTCACCGGTATCGATATTGACGATGGACTGGCCATCAGCCGACGTTCCGGTGCCGCTCGTTGGCAGCGTGAAGAACGTGAGGTCGCTTCCGTGCAGGTCCCGCAGTTGTAGCTCCAGCGCGGTGAGGTAGGCGAAGTCGAGGCCGTCATCCACGGCGATCCACGGCGTGACCGCATCGATCAGCCGGGTCAGGGTGCCCGGATTGGTCACGGTGCGAGAGCTCATAACGGTGCTCAGCATGGCCTTGAGGAAGCGCTGCTGATTGCGCACGCGGGTGAAGTCGCCATCGGCGAAAGCGTAGCGTTCTCGAGCATAGGCGAGCGCTTCGGCGCCGGTCACGATCTGCTTGCCGACGTCGAAGGTATGGCCCTTGAGCTTGGAGGAAGCAAACGCCACCGGGTTGTCGATTTCGACACCGCCGAGGGCATCCGCTATGGCCTGGAAACCCTCAAAATCGACGACGGCGACGTGGTCGATACGTATCTGGATCAGGGCTTCTACGGTCTGAACTGCGAGCGGCGCCCCACCCCAGGAGAGCGCGGCGTTGATCTTGGCCTGGCCGTGGCCGGGAATCTCGAGCCAGCTGTCGCGCATGATCGACATGACCCAGATGCCCTCACGGTTGGCCGGAATGTGCACGACCATGATCACGTCGGAACGTTGGCCGGTCAGGTCATCGATGGACGTATTGAGCGCGCCACGGCTGTCGGAACCGAGGACGAGAATGTTCTGCGCTTTCGCGGCCATCCCCTCGGGCGCGGCCGGGCGCACGCCGGCCGGCGGGAAGACCGTGTCGATGGTTGCGACCTGGTCGTCGAAGGTGCGGCTGAGTTTATAGGCTCCGACCCCGCCGACTCCGACCCCGAGTAGCACGAGGGATAGGATGCTGCCGAGAGCGACCTGCCAGACCTTTTTGCGGCGCGACTTTTTCTGGTGTCGGAGTGCGTTGGGCACGGTACTGCCTCCTGGATACCGCTTTCGGGAGCGGTGTCCACACCGTAGGCCGGTCTCCCATCCAGCGGTATGGGGTAACGCCCAATCAGCCCAGAACTGGGGGCAAATCCACTACCACTGCGCCTCCGCGCCCGGCGGCCACCCCCCGGCGCCGCGCGAGGTGCGGCTCAGGAAGCCGGGTGTCGGTTAGACGGTGACGTAGCGGGGAATCAGGTCCTCGAGCAGGGCGACGGTGTCTGGCCAGCCCTCGACGGCGATGCACTCGACGCCGAGCACCTTGACCGGGTAGTCGTTGCCGTTCTCGTCGAGGCGGTCACCGACGAACAGCATGTCATCGAGGTTGACGTTGGTGAGGTCAGCCAGGCGTTTCATGCCGTAGGCCTTGTCGATGCCCTGCCGGGTGATGTCAACGGATGTCGATCCGCCGGAACGTACCTCCAAGTCGGGCAGCCTTTCCTGAACGGCGTCGCGCAGGGCGTTCTTTTTCGCGTTGGTCGGGTCCCAAGCGATTTTGGCGGCGACCGGGGCTGCCTGGCCGAGCGCCGAGAAGGTGATCTGGGAGCCGCGGTCTTCGAGGATGGGACCCCAGGTATCGCTCTCCCAGAAGCCCAGGTGCCGGGCGGATTGCTCGACGGCGTCGAGGGCCCTGGTCTTCTCGTCTTCGCTCAGGTTCTCGGCGTACACCTGGGCCCAGCCTTGATCGTCACTACGGTAATACTGGGTGCCGCAGGTGGGCATGAGGTGCAGCCGGGCGAGCTTGTTCGGGCTGATCTCGGGGAGATTGTCGATGACCTGGGACTGAAATTGACCGAACTGGCCACCGGAGATAATGCAGACCTCGGTGACTCCGAGCAGCTTCACGAGCAGGTCAATCATGGTCGGGTCGAGCGCGGACTTGGACGGCGCAAGCGTATCGTCAAGGTCGAAAGCGACCAGTCGGGGAAGATTAGGCATCAGGCCACTCTATCGGCGCATGTGCGGGCCGGGCTGTATGCGGGACCGGTACACGCTCTAACGGGATACGCGCCAGCCCCGCTGTGCGCCTCCCGCCCGAGTCCCCGGTCGACGGGGAGCTGTAGCCTGAGCGGGTGCGCACTGACTTTAACCCCCAGGCCCTGCCCCGACGCGATTTCTACCGCCTGTTGAACTCGCTGGTGGTGCCGCGGCCGATTGCCTGGGTGTCGAGCAGGTCTGCGGCGGGGGTCGACAATCTGGCGCCGCATTCGTTCTTCACCGTGGCATCCGTTTCGCCGCCCATCGTGCAGTTCACCTCGGTGGGGGTCAAGGACACCGTGCGCAACATTCTCGCTTCCGGGGATTTCGTGGTGAACTTCACACCGGAATCACTGTTCGAAGAGGTCAACGCGACCGGAACCAACTTCGGGCCGGAGGAGAGCGAGTTCGACCGAGCGGGGCTCACCAGAGAGCCGAGCCTCACGATCGGCTCGATGCGGGTAGCCGAGTCGCCCGCGGCAGTCGAATGCCGCCTGCACTCCACCCTGGAGATGGGCGATTGCACGCTCGTGTTCGGCGAGGTAACGCACGTCGCGGTCTCATCCGAGATGCTCGACGGGGATCACCCCCGTATTGAGAAGCTGCGGCCACTCTCACGGTTGGGTCTGGACGAGTGGGGAACCATGGGTGAGATCAAAGAGATCCAGCGAATTCGTGCCGGCGACTGGCCGCGCGACTTTCGTCCGCGCAGCCAGTAGCCGGCTCTACTGAGCGACCTCCGGCGAAAAGAGGGCTTCAGCGAGCAGCGGGGCGAGCTGGGTGCTCGCCTCCCGCACGAGGTGCTGACCGTCAAAGAACAACGGCGTGTTGTCGATGAAGGCCGGGCAATTGTCGTCCACGCACAACCACGGCACGACGCTGATGTATTGGGCGAAGTCGCCGACCTGACTGACTGCATTCTGTTCACTCGCGACGACCTTCTTGTACAAACTCGACGGACTATAAGCGCAGTCCGCGGGGGCGCTCGTGAGGGTCTTGCATTCGGCGAATGATTTGGTGGCCGGAGGCGGTGCGAGCACCGCGACGTGGTCGGTCGACCCGCGCAGAGCCGTGATCGTGTCCGCTGTCGCGGTCTGCCACTCGGCGAGGGCTGCCGTTCCTTCGTTGCCGCTGGCGAGGCGCACGATCGATCCGGCCAGGCTCGACATGATCACCAGGTCGGGTGAGAGCTTGGCGACCTCGGCGTAGACCCAGGCGTGGTGGTCGTCACACTTGGCCGCCGACGCGTCGGAGGCGTTCTTGGGCGCGACCGAGATATTGACTGCCGGGCAGGAGAACATGGTCAGCGACTGCACGTTGTAACCGAGCGGTTCGAGTGCGGCTCGAATGGCCGGCATATAGCTGATCGCCATGGAATCGCCGAGCAGCACCGCGGTCTTGGGCGCCGCAGGGTCGCCGTAGAGGCAGCCGGCGGCGTTCTTCTCGCTGACCGAGAGGCAGTTATCGTCC
>Ga0307487_1000548_pt1 | contig 29309 bp, 29 predicted proteins | sample CBIW12metaG_FD_203665 | JGI IMG/M metagenome (GOLD analysis project Ga0307487, IMG submission 203665) | Sea-ice brine microbial communities from Beaufort Sea near Barrow, Alaska, United States - CBIW 1.2 | ecosystem: Environmental > Aquatic > Marine > Coastal | place: USA: Alaska | collected... | reverse complement strand
CACTTCTATTTTTCAGTCATGAGCAAGCGACGCGGTTATGTTTATCGCTTATGGCATCGCATGCCGTGGAAAAAACTGTTTTTTGCCAGAACGACGCACAGAAGTTTTTAGAAACGATGTAGTAGTCGCACGCTTCATTAAAATTCAAATAATTGTATCGCCATCAGATATCGAATGCGTGCGATTGGGCTTTGAGCTCTTTGTAGTAGTCTGTTGATGATGGGTTCCACCTTTTCTCTTGATCGCTTACTGTCCAACAAGGTAGCTCAAGGGTATTCTTTTTGAAACGACAATATAGCGTTGTTAGTCAAAAAAGCTGCAGAAGGGATCTGGGGCGCCAGCCATAATGTATAAATATCCTCCGCAGTTTAAACTCGGCATGATTTTCAAACCTATTTTCAAGTAGCGCCGTAATTCAATTGTCCTGCACGAGCGAACCTCTAATCCAAAGACGTAACTGCGATACAATACCGATCGACGTCCTGAAATTCGCAGTCGATAAAAAGCGTCGCAGTCTACGTATCGCCGCCAGTCACGACAACCCGAAACAATTCCATACCGACGCTGCTGCGTTATTTTTACTGTTTTGAAATGACCGTTGGGATTTCGACGGAGGAAGACCATTCATGGCTATAAATTTTTACGCAAAAGGTGAATTATCGTCCGGCTTTCACGGGTGGCGTGTCGTCGCCACCATTCGAGGTAAACGCTATCAAAAATACTTTTCTTTAAATCGCTATAACACTCGAATCCCCCAGGAACTCTGGCATAGCTACCAGGAGACCAGGGCCCGGTACTACGAGGCTCGATATATGGCGCGGTCGGCCGCCATCCAATACCTGGACTTCATTAACAAGGACCATCCCACTACCCGGCCATGTCGCGGCGTTGGATTTCAAGGCGTCACGCTGGGCATTGGGGCGGGCAGGAGTACCGCCCATGAGACTTGTTATTTCTCAGTGAACAAGCGGGGCGCGGCGACCAAATTCTATATCGATAACGGAACTCCACTCTCACAAGCCTGGGAACAAGCGGTTTCCTACTGGGGTAATGTTTATGAGATTCGACCCAAAGATGTCGCGCATAAGCTCAAGCTCCTTCCCAGTCCTGATCAATTCAAAGCGCTTCGCAAGCAATTAAACGATCAAGAGGGTCATGATTTCCCGGTCAGTGTCCTGCACCATGTTTACGCTGAGCAGCGTAAACAATTGGAAAATCGAAAGGCCCGGGAAAACACAAATGAACGTTTTAACGGCGATGAGCTACTGACCATTTATGCCAATCTGGAGCGAGAGGTCTCAGAGTATCGGAAGTAAAATCTGTTTTGGTCAGTTTCTTGATATCGCTCGAAATCGCCTGGGAGCCTAAGGTATCCCCAATTTTAAGAGGGCTTTTCGCCTCCACCGTCTACGTAAGCAATATCCAAAGGGGCGTTACGGCACAAGTCTAATATTGATTAGTTAATTGATTAACTTGTCGATTCTGTTGCCCAGACGTTGTCTCTTTGTTTTGCAAAGCCGAAACGGATAATTTTAAATTTGACGAATGGTAATTCTTGTGCTTTATTAATAATCACATTAGCCGGAGTCAATGTGGACTTGGGCCGAAACAATACAACGGGCATAGAAGCCCCGCATGCTGAAACCGAAAGGTTTGGTACGTGGGGCTTTTTTTTGTGCAAAAAAAACTGGAGGCACCGGTAGGGTGACTTCACAGCAACATAGCACTGGAGGGTTTTGTGATGAAACGACGTGATTTGTTGAAAGGAGTTGCCTTCGCTGGCGTGGCTGGCGCCACGGGACTTGGAGGATTTCCCGGTATTTGGACAGGTCGTAATGCCGCGTGGGCGGCCGGGAGTGACATACCGGTCGGAGTTTTATTCTCGAAGACTGGAGCGGTAGCGGTGGTTGAAAGCACGCTTCATGACGCTTGCATGATGGCGATCGAGGAAATCAACGACAACGGCGGCATTAACGGTCGCAAGATTCGTCCATTTGTCGAAGATCCGGCTTCGGATCCAGCGACCTTCGCTGATCGTGCCAACCGACTGGTGCGAAGAGATAAAGTTGTTTCCATATTTGGCTCGTATACGTCCTCCAGCCGTCAGGCGGTACTTCCAGTTGTGGAAGGGCAGAACAATCTTTACTGGTATCCAACGCTTTATGAAGGACGTGAATGTTCTCGCAATGTGATGTACGGCGGTGCGGTTCCCAATCAACAACAGCAGGATTACGTGCCCTGGCTGAAAGAAAAATTCGGTGGCCGGTTTTATTTGCTTGGCAACAATTACGTGTACCCGCGAGAGGAAAATAACGTTGCCAGGAAAATCCTCAAAGGTATCGGTGGCGAAGTTGTTAACGAAGAATATGTGCCTATGGGGCATGACAGTTTTAGCTCCATTGTCAGCCAACTCCGGCGCGATAAGCCGGATGTGATTTTCTGTACTTTAGTGGGCGACTCCGACGTGGCTTTCCAACGGGAATATCACAATGCAGGTTTAGACCCAAAAACGATGCCAGTCGCCAGCCTTACCCGGTCAGAAATTGAAGTTAAAGCGATTGGTGGTAAAGCTGCTGCCGGTCATTTCTCATCGGCACCTTATTTTATGGGGTATCAATCGGCAGAGAACAAGAAGTTTGTGGAAGCTTATTTGAAGAAGTATGGACAGGATCAGGTAACGCACTTCGTGAATGAAGCAGCTTACTTCCAAGTATATCAGTTCAAAAACGCAGTCGAAACAATTGGTTCAGGTGAACTGACGCCGTCAGCTATCAGGGATGCCGCAGTCGGGCAGCGCTTCATGGCTCCTCAGGGTGAGATAGAAATCGCTGCTAATCTGCACACACATCTATGGCCCAAGATCGGTCAATGGCAAGCGGATGGTCAAGCTAAAGTGTTGGTAGATTCCAAGAGCCGCGTGGCACCAGAGCCATACTGGGCGTACGAGGGCCAAGAGTGCACAGCTGAGGGGCTTCAGGAAAGCTGAGGCAACCTACCCATTTAACAAGAAACTGATCTAAGCAGCCCCCTCATCTTGGATTCATAGAATAAGAGGGGCCAGTCTTAAAACGGTCACCGTGAATAGGAGCGCTCGATGTACTCGTGGCTTAATGAGATATTCATCGGTCTTAGCCTGACCTCAATCCTGCTGATGGTCGCGTTAGGGTTGGCCATTATATACGGCACCATGGGTGTAATTAACTTAGCCCATGGTCAATTTGTGATGATAGGTGCCTATGTTGCCTGGTTTCTGCAAAGCCAGTTTGGTATCGGCATTATTGTAGGATTACCGCTGATTTTCATAGCGGGCGCCTTGCTGGGCCTCGCGGTAGAGCGAACGATTATTCAAAGGCTCTACAGACGCCCGTTGGATACAATCCTGGCGACCTGGGGGATTGGTATCGTACTTGAACAGCTGGTTCGAGGACTTTTCGGGTCAGATTCACGCTACGTCGCAAGGCCTGAATTTTTGGACGGAAACCTCATACTTGCCGGTATCCACATGTCTTACTACCGCCTATTTATCATTGGCTTTGCACTGTTCACTCTCGCAGTTACGTGGTTTCTGCTGTTTCGCACAGAATTTGGCACCAAGCTTCGCGCGGTTATCCAGAACAAAGAGATTTCTGAATGCTACGGCGTCAGCGCAAACCGTGTGTATGCCATGACATTTGCATATGGCGCGGGGCTGGCAGCAATCGCTGGCGCGCTGATAACACCAATGGTCAGTGTTACTCCGACCATGGGCACCGGGGTTGTGGTAGATGCATTTCTAGTGGTGATCGTTGGCGGTGTAGGCAGTATTGCCGGGACTGCGGCGGCAGCACTTATGATTGGGGAGGCATCGGCGTGGCTGTCCTATCTCTTGAATGAAACCACGGCACGCATCCTGATTCTGTTGGGCGTCATAGTTCTGATTCGTTTTCGTCCGCAGGGACTCTTTCCCGATAAAGTCCGGCGCTAAGGAAAATTTTTTATGAACAAAGGCTTCTCTATAGATTGTATTGGTTATGCGCTGTTTGCAGTGTTTGTTGTGCTGATCATACCCTGGTCGGCGAATTATAGCGGCTACGACCTGAATATTTACGCTCGCTATCTGGTTTTGGGCATGGCAGCAGCAGCCGTCGCCTTGTCCTGGGGCACTGCGGGCATTCTCAACCTGGGTCAGGCACTGACCTTCGGTATCGGCAGTTACATTATGGCGATGCATTTAAAGCTTAAAGCCAGTGGAGCTCAGGCTGGAGGCATGCCAGATTTTATGGTGTGGACGAATATGGAGAAATTGCCCTGGTTTTGGGAGCCGTTCCAATCAGTTTCGTTCACTCTTGCAGCTGGCATCTTGGTTCCTGTTGCCATAGCAAGTTTGATTGGCGGCTTCATGTTCCGTGGCCGGATCACCGGCGTATTTGTCGCGATTATTACCTTGTCTCTCATGCTTGCTGTTCAACTCTGGATAATCAGTGAGCAGCGTTTCACTGGTGGTCAAAATGGGCTTACGGGGCTGGCAGCCCTGGAACTATTTGGTTGGTCGGTAGATGTTTATGGTTTGGCCTTTTATTACATGGTCGCCGGCTGTCTGCTGGTCGTCCTTACGCTTGGGTTGCTCTTCTTGCGCAGCAAGGCTGGACTTGTACTGCGTGCAATAAAGGCTGATCCGGAACGAACTCGTTTTTTTGGCTACGACGTTTCAACTTATGAGATCGTGGCTTTTGCAACCTCTGCCGGGATTGCCGGAATAGCGGGAATGCTCTATGCAATGATTCTAGGATTTGCTTCTCCCACTTATATGGGGCTATCTCTCAGTCTCGCATTTGTGATTTGGGCTGCCGTTGGTGGACGTGAATCTATCGTGGCAGCAACTCTGGGAGGCATCGGCGTCAATATGGCTGAAGGCCGGCTGTCAGACCTATTTTTTGATCAGTGGACCTTGATTCTGGGCGTTATTTTCATTGTGGTTGTGCTGTTTCTACCTCGCGGTCTTTTCGGCCTCGTTATGGATTTACGAATAAAGCTGGAATCCCACTTTATGGCCAATCCCATATCCCGAATGAATACGTCGCTGGACAAACATCGCTCTGAAACTACTGCTAGCCAGCGGGAGGGTAAATAATGGCTGCTTTGACATTAGAAAAACTGACTGTGAAATTTGGCGGACTTGTTGCGGTCAATGAGCTCGACCTGCACATACGCGATGGGGAGTTGCGCTGTCTTCTAGGTCCGAATGGGGCAGGTAAATCAACCACACTGGATCTGATCTGCGGCAAAACGTTACCTACCTCTGGGCGGATTCTACTTGGCAATCAGGATATTACTCACTTGCCGGAATTCAAGCGGGCTAGGGCTGGAGTTGGGCGAAAGTTTCAAACGCCGACCGTATTTAAGGATCTGAGCGTTATTGAAAACCTGGAAATAGGTCGTTCAGCCTTTCCCGGAGTATTCAGCACAATGCGTGTTTTTCGAACCCCTATCCGGGGCCGAATCCGGGAGGTGCTTTCCTTGGTTGGTTTGGAGGATGAAACATACACCAAGGCAGAAAATCTTTCTCACGGCCAAACCCAATGGTTGGAAATTGCTATGTTGCTGATGCAGGACTGCCACGTAATCCTGATGGATGAGCCAACCGCTGGTATGACCGCACAGGAAACCAAACAGACAGCTTCACTGTTCAGGGAATTGCAGGGTGAACACACCATGATCGTAGTAGAGCACGACATGGCATTTGTTAGAGATATCGCCGACATCGTTACGGTGATGGACGGTGGTTCGTTACTAGCCGAAGGCAGCATAACTGAAATTGAGACTAATGCCGCCGTGCGGGAAGCGTATCTTTCTGATACTGGAGACGATCATGCTTGAAGCGAAAGGTCTGTACTCCTTTTACGGGAAAAGTCCTATTTTGCAGGATATTGATTTCCAGATTGAGGATGGCGGTTTTCTTGGCATTGTCGGTCGAAATGGAGTGGGTAAAACAACATTACTTCGCACCATCATGGGGCTTACCGACAGAGCGAATGGCACGCTTTCGTTTCAGGGTTCAAACCTGTTGAACATGTCGACGCCCGAGAGAGCTGCGACCGGTATTGCCTATATCCCCCAGGGAAGGGAAGTGATCCCGCGCTTTACAGTGAGGGAAAACCTATTGATGGGCATGTTCCCTCGGGCTGACAAATCTCGATTCATTCCTGAACATATCTTCGAGCTGTTTCCTGTTTTGTCAGATTTTATTGACCGCCTTGGCGGTGATCTTTCAGGCGGCCAGCAACAGCAGCTGGCTATTGGTCGGGCTTTGGCGATGAACCCCAAGGTCCTCATCTTAGATGAACCTACCGAAGGTATTCAGCCAAATATAGTGCAACAGATTGAGGAAGTTATCCGAAAGCTTAACCGTGATATGGGCTTGACTATTGTACTTGTCGAGCAAAACACCAGATTCGTGCGCCAGGCTGCGGATTCCTTTGTGCTTTTGGACAAAGGGCGGGTGGCGTTGCGAGGCAGGGGCGAGGAGCTGACCAGTGATGTCATTGATCAGTATCTCGCTATTTAAGGGGATAGATAGAAGCTATCCCATCGGGACATAGGACATACACTGTCCTCTCGTTTTCTTTCAACGGTCCGAAGGAGTATTGCAATGCGACATGGTGACATTTCAAGCAGCGACGATACCATTGGCGTAGCGGTTGTTAATTCCAGAGGGTCGGCACACTTAGTATTTGAAATCTAAAAAATGAATAATTACTTTGAACTTGATGCACTAATTATCATATAGGGAGGTTTGTATGTCTTCGTTAGATTAAAGAGTTTTTGCGAGATGGGGATATCAAACCATCGAGCGAATATTAAAAAATTAAAGTAAAAGAGGAACAAAAAATGACCAATGTAAATGCAGCGATCATCGACCTGACTGAACTGACTGTCGAGCAGGTACAGGCGGGTTTCGCCAGCGGCGCGTTCACCTCGGAAAAGCTGACTAAGGCTTACCTAGAGCGCATAGCGGAATTCAACCCTTCCTACAATGCGATCGTCTTTTTCAACGAGAAGGCGGTTGAAGAAGCGCGCGCGATCGACAAGCGTCGCGCCGCCGGGGAAAAACTGGGGCCGCTGGCGGGTGTCCCCGTCGTCGTCAAAGACTCCATGGACATGAAGGGCTTTCCGACTACCGGTGGCTGGTCGCTTCTCTATAGCAAGACCGGCGGCGTCGACCTGCTGCCTGAGACCGATTCTCCTGTGGTGGCACGCATGCGCAAAGCCGATACGGTGATCCTAGGCAAAACCAACATTCCGGTGCTCAGCCACACTGGCGCGCATGCCAATGGTTCATGGGCTGGCTCTACTTACAATTCGGTTGACCGAGAGTTCCTACCCGGCGGCAGCAGCACCGGGACCGCAACTGCCGTCGGCGGCAATTTCTGCGTGCTCGGACTGGCGGAAGAAACCGCCGGCTCGATTCAAAACCCTGCCTCGGCGCAAGGCCTTGTGGGCATAAAGCCGACTCACGGACTCGTTCCCAATACGGGCGTCTTTCCGCTCTCCAGCCTCCGCGACGTCGTCGGCCCCATCGCACGGTGTGTACGCGATGCGGCACTTACGCTGGACGCGCTTGCGGGGTTCTCAATGGAGGATCCCAAGACGCTGGCAGGTGTGGACAAACGTCCGAAAGGCGGCTATATCTCAAAATTGGACAAGAATGCGCTAAAAGGCAAGCGCATTGGTCTCTATGGGCCGGGCTGGCGCGCCTCGACGTTTTCCGAGGAGACGACAGGCCTTTATCAGCGCGCCCAAGAAGAACTGAACAAACTTGGCGCAGACCTTGTAAAGGATCCCTTCGCGGGTTCCGGGTTCCGGGAACTGAGCAAGGCGGTTTTGCCAGGGGCCGAGTTCGACGCGCGTGGTATGGAATCAATTGCCAATGACATAGAGAAATATCTCCAGCGCATGGGTTCGAAAGTCGCTCTGAAGACGTTCGCCGAATTCGCCAAGGCAACGCAAAAAGAAGACGCGTTCGGACCAGAGGGTGTGTTGAGCTATATGAGCCACGTGCCCGAGTTCGTTGAAGCAACGAAGTCCCCATCCACCCCCCCCGATATGACTTCCTTCATCACTCTGAGGGAAACCTATCTCGATATATTCAACACGATTTTCGACAAACAGAAGCTTGATGCGGTCATCTACCCGCAAATGCGTGGTCCTTTAGGACCGGTGCATGGAGACGAAGCCATTGATGGAATGGTGGTTAGCGAGGTAAATATCGCCGGCCTGCCGGCGGTGACCGTACCGGCTGGCTTCTACGCCTCGGGCGCTCCGTTCAACCTCGTTATTGTCGCGCGGCAGTGGAGCGAGGTCGAAATGCTTGCTATCGCATACGCCTACGAACAGGGAACGAAGCACCGCAAGGCGCCGGAACTCAAAAAGGCTTAGGGAAACCCTGATTAATACGAAGTAAACCGCCGCCTCCGGCGGTGCGACTCGACAGGGCTCTGCCAATAGGACGTGGTCCATAGTGGACGCCCCCTTCCGAACGAGCAAAGTAAAGAAGGGGGGTCATCATATGAGACTGGCAGCGCCGGTCGTACGTGAAATGATAATGTAAATGCCACTTGGTTTTTATGCCGAAGTATCGTCACGAGGCGGTTTATGGGATTCTAAGAAGAGGTTATAGTTTGATATCAAGTATTAAAGCCAAAACTCAGGACGAAGCTATATGACGCGAAGTTCTTCGGAGAAACCTTGGACTGTCGGTGTCCTGTTTTCTCAAACCGGCGTGACATCCATTATTGAGAACTCACAGCTAAAAGGAACGTTGCTTGCCATAGACGAGATTAATCAAGCCGGCGGTATAGAGGGCCGCAATATATCACCCGTGATACTTGATCCGGCTTCAAACGTTAAGCAATACCGAATTTATGCCGAGGAAATGTTAGCTGATCCAGAATTGAACGTTATTTTTGGGTGTTACATGTCTTCTTCTCGTAAGGAGGTCCTTCCCGTCATAGAACGTCAGAACGGCTTTCTTTTTTATCCAACGCTTTATGAGGGTTTTGAGTACTCCCCCAATGTTATATACGGTGGCGCCGCCCCTAATCAGAACAGCCTGCCTTTAGCGATTTACCTTCTGGAGAATTTTGGTTCACGTTTTTATTTCGTTGGATCGGATTATATTTATCCTCGGGAATCCAATCGAGTGATGCGCAATATCGTTCGCCAAGGTGGCGGCCAAGTGGTAGGGGAAAATTATTTAAGTCTGGACGCCCGACGTGAGGATTTCGAATGGATTCTTGAAGATATCAGGAGAGTTTCCCCGGACGTAATTTTTTCAACGGTAGTTGGAATTGGAACGGTTAATTTATACACTGCTTATCATGAGAGTGGCGGTAATGGTTTCAAGTTGCCGATTGCAAGCCTAACAACTAATGAAGCTGAAGTGGCAATCATGGGCCGTAGCGCGGCCGCCGGTCACATTACCGCTGCACCTTACTTCCGGAACATAAAAACGGATGAGAATGCTCGCTTTCTAGGTAAATATGCGCGAAAGTTTGGCAGCATTGAGGATGTGACCAGTTGCTGCGAAGCGGCATATTCACAGGTGCACCTCTTCGCCAATGCGTTGCGTCTAACTGGGTCAACTGGGGCGGATCAATTGAGAGCTGTCTTGCGAGGCGCAGAGTTTGAAGCCCCTCAAGGGCGCATTAAGATTGATCCGGACAACAATCACACCTATCTGCAGTCGCGAATAGCGAGACTAGGGGCGGACGGAGAGTATCGCGTTGAACGGGAGGCCGTCAGGCCAATTAAACCGGACCCATACCTGGCGGTGCCAACCCTGAATGATTGGGCAAATGCTCCTATTGGGACGAATTAATGGAACACGACAACATCATACGGCAATTGCGTGGGCTGAATGTTCTTGTCCTTCATCCCAGAGATTGTGACGCCGAGGAACTCCTTCAGCAGCTAAATCGTATTGGATGTCGTGCGAATGCTATTTGGCCCCCACCCAGCTGCCCTTCAGACCCGGCCGATTTGACGTTTATTGAAGTGCGGGAAACGCCAGACGAAGGTATTACCAATTACCTGAAACTCACCGCAGACCGACCAACCCTGATTGGTCTGGCCGGTTACGAGAGTCCCTCAGTATTACAGAATTTAATCGACCTTGAAGTCGATAGTGTTCTGGCTAAACCCGTTCGACCTTATGGTGTGCTTAGCAGCATCATCGTTGCTCGAAGAAACTGGCAGCAAGGCAAAAGTAACGAAAAAATCATTACGAAACTCAAGAATAAAGTGGAAAACAGCCATAAGATGAATGAGGCCAAAATCGTCCTCATGAAAGTTCACGATATCAATGAAGATCAGGCTTACAGAGCAATACGCCAACAAGCGATGAAATGCAGAATAACCACAACTGAGGTTGCCCAATCTATTATTGACTCTAACGCTCTGTTGCATAATTGCATAATTGCATAATTGCATAGTGTAGTAGTCAACTAATTCCGGGCTGAAGTTCCAAATGTCTAGGAGATTGGGAACTTGCCACGGTAATCCCCCCGGTAAAGAGCGGTGGTGCATTCAACTGGTCAAGACAACACCATTAATATCTGGCCTCGGCTTGGAGTAATGGTAGATGACCACAGCAAACCCCCTGAACTCCGCAAGGAAAGCTATAGTTTGGCGCGAATGGAAGAAAGGTATCCCCATGAGCGTTATCTGCCAGCTTATTGAAAAGCCTTCTGCGACCGTTTTTTCCTATCTTCGCTACCATGCTGGTATCGAGCTGCGTATTCTGGTGATTCCGATCACCTATTCAACCTAATGCGCCGATGGTCATCCTATCACTTGGAGTGATCGGAATGCCCCATTTTACTCATGGCCTTTCTCATGGATTCCCCTTTCAGATTCAGCTTGTGACTGTTGTGCAGGAGGCGGTCGAGAATCGCGTCTGCCAGGGTCGCATCGCCGTAAGCAATGGGATGGAATCCTCCTCATCCCACTCCGGCGTCAGTGCGCCACTACATGCCGCCAACCGGTAAGCGGTTTTCTCCGTAAGCTTGAGGAAGTCAGCGACCTCCTTGATGGTCAATATTTGTTCAGTCATTGCTTTCCCCACCCTAGAAAATTGGGAGAATATGGGAAAATTAGGGGAGGAACAATCAGAAAGCCGGTAACCAATTCAACCGAGTCGTAAAAAAAGCAATCTTGTGGCAGAATAAATTTTTGATGGGAGACAGCTAATCTAGATGAATGCCAAGAGCCTGCGTGTTCCTAAACGGGTGAAGCTATCTGATCAGATTGTTGAATCCGTCAAGAGTTGGGTTGCGGTAAACCAAATGCAGCCTGGCGACAGGCTGCCTAACGAACGGCAATTGATGGAGCAGTTCGAATGTTCCAAGGGAACAGTAAGGGAAGCACTGAAATCTCTTGAGGTTCAGGGACTGATCTCGGTTCGCACGGGCCCCAATGGTGGTGCCGTTCTAGAACGAGTGCCTTTTGAAAAGGCTAGTGAACTGCTGCGGAATTTTTTACACTTCGAACAACCCTCTGGGCTTGAGATCTATGCTCTGCGGACGTTGATAGAGCCCGAAATTGCAGCTTTGGCCACTCCCCGCCTAGAAGAAAAAGATCTAAATACACTTGAAGCGCTCGTTAAGCTATGCGAAATAGCACCCGATACTTTTGAGGAGCGCATTGAGCAACGCATTGCTGAACTCGATTTTCACGTTCTGCTAGCACAACGATGCGGCAACCCCATGCTTGCGTTCATCGGTCGATTTGTAAACGACATGGTCCGAGATTTGATGATCTTTAAAAAAGCCGCTCTACCAGAACAGCACGAGTTTTCCTGCGCAAACCTTGCCTACCACAAGCAATTAATCGCAGTTTTCCGCTCCCGGGATGCCGTTGGTGCCCGCAAATTAATGCTTGATCATATGAAGTCTGCGGAACACTTCAATCGTGAGCTAGAAGGTCGACTCAATCAGTATTTTCTTGGTATAACTGATTAGTCTTAGGTCTCATCTTACCAACGACGTACATCATTGGCAGGGTAAGATAATTAGTGATTTCTTTGCTTAATAAATACGATAACCAAATAACAACCTCTGAAAAAATCACCATCGACAAAGCTAACGGAATCGTAAGTCCCGATAAACTGACCCAGCTGTCTTAAGTCAATCAGGGGCTCTTCTTTTTCAGCTCGTTTCAGATTTACGTTACAGAGCAATACCATTACCAGCGGATATGCCTTAATAACGCGTTACGAAACACGATGTATAAGCCGAGATTTTAACTCCAGCAGGATTCTTAAACCCAATTTAAATCAGCTCAGTTCCTTGGAAAGAGGACGGCCTGAGATTCTCACAGCATACCGATTCTACCCAAACAGCCATGGCTAACAGGTTACTCTCTGTCATACCTCTAGTGTTGAGTTGCAAACCCATAGGAAGCCCACTGGAATCTAGCCCAATAGGTAGTGTCACCGCACACCAGTCAAAATAGTTTGCTGGCTGAGTGTTACGAGTCATGCTCATGGCAGCACGCATTGCGTTATCAGGGTCTTCAAGGCTTTTGATGGGAAGCGCAGTTTCCTGCGTTGTGGGGCTGATAATGAGGTCAACAGCATCGAATAATTTATCCGCTTCTTTTACATGGGCGTGACGTTCTGCTGACACTGTTAAATAGTCGTGAGCCTTGATTGTCAATCCTTTCTCGATTCGAACGCGAATCGTTGGATCAATTAGCTCTTTTTGATCATTAAAAGTTTTTTCACCCAGCCAAGAAAGAAGTTCTGAGGGCATCGCGATGGGAAAGTAACGTTCTCGTCCTTCAATATTTGGAATGTCTAAAGAGACGATTTCTGCATTTTTTTCTTTTAAAGCTGTGATTGCTTTTTCAAAGGCCCGACTAACATCGGGCGACAGGTCATCTAACATATATCGCGTTGGTCGACCCAGCCTCGGGGGATTAGAGCACTTAGTCTGCTTTAAATCGCAGGGATTTATTCGTGAATTTAATGCCTGGAAGGCTAGCTGCGCATCCCGAGCCGAGCGAGTTAGAAGCCCGATAGAGTCAGTTTGGGGGTCCAATGGAAAAACGCCGTCGGTAGGCCAAAGGCCGGCCGTGGTCTTAAGGCCAAATAGTCCACACATGGCAGCGGGCACACGTACCGAGCCACCAGTGTCACTGCCTATGGATAATGCGCACATTCCTGCGGAAAGAGCTACAGCAGCTCCAGAACTTGAGCCCCCAGGCAGCCTGTGTTGATGCTCGTCCCATGGGTTCCATGGAGTACCTCGTGAGACGGAATGGCCAGTGATCCCCAGCGCGAACTCCACCATACGGGTAGTTCCCAGAATCACGCAGCCCGCCTCCTTCAAAGCCGTAATAAAACTGGAGTCTTGCGGTTGATATTTATTTTGCAAGGATAGGTTGGAACCAGCATGAGGATAGTTGCCGTCAAAAACAAAAATATCCTTTACCGAGATGGGCAGGCCCATAAGTGGGCCAAGGTCGATACCCTCAGCGAGTAATGCGTCCATGGCGCGTGCGACTATTAAAGCTCGCTCACTATCCACACGCTCAAAAGCCCCCAGCAAGGGATCCAGAAGCTCTATGCGTTCTAGGTAGGCTTTCACCACTTGCTCTGACGTGATTTTGCCTTGGCGCATGCTCTTGGCAAAACCCTCCAAGCCAATCGGCGCAATCGGATCACTGGGAATGGGCATTCTATTAGTCCTTGTGGCGTCGTCTACTGCCCTCGCTACATACATCGGCAGCAGCAGAATTTCCGGTTAAAGTTTCTTGATACGTACAAGTTCTTATTATACTATATTTATCGCAATAAATAGAAAGATAATAAACTGCAAATGAAACTTCAGCTAAATAAATAAAATAAATAGAGGCTTGAAAATGAAAAAATTACTGATGATGGCTGTGGCAGCCCAGTGCTTGGCCATAGCGCCTCCCGCTCTTGCCGATATCGAAATTGGGGTAATCAACAGCCTATCTGGAAATTTTGCCACTTTTGGCCAGCGTTATCAGGCAGGCATGGAAGTAGCCTTAGAGGAAATTAATGCTGCTGGTGGCGTACGCGGCGAATCAATATTACTAAACGTGCAAGACGATCGCTCTGAAGCCAAAAGTGCGCTTACTGCGGTCGAGTCACTCAATCGGCAAAACGTTCCTTTGATCATGGGTTCCTATTCGTCAGGAATTACGGGTCCTATGGCACAGCTGATGACCCGTCAAAAAATACCGCTGATTGTGTTGGGCAGTGCCGATAACAGCATCACTAAGCCAGGTTCGCCCTGGGTATTCCGAGCAAAACATAACTCCGCGATCGTTGCGAAAACATATTTCGACTATTTTAATTACTTAAGAGAGACGTTTAACGAAGATCTTTCGACGGTAGCTATAATTTATGGCAATGGAGCCTGGCCCGCATCACTGGCAGAAGAAGGTGAAAAACTTGCTGCCGAAAACGGCTATAAGGTGGTTGGCAATCAGTCTTATGACCAAGGTACAACAGACTTTCGCCCGATTCTCAATCGTTTTCGCTCCGACCCCCCTGACTTGCTCTACATAGTTGCTTACGCAGAAGACGGTGTTGCCATTGCGAGGCAGATAAAAGAAGTGAATCTGAACGCCAAGGCCATAGCCATTGATACTGGCGCAGCACTCCCCAGCTTCATCAGCCAAGTAGGGGATCTTTCAGAGTATGTCGCTACCGTTGTGAGTTGGAGTAAGGATGTGAAGTACGAAGGCACTGAAGATTTGTATGAGCGACTGAAAGCGAAGATAGGCGAAGAGCCGACCTTTTACGAAGCCGAAGGTTATCTTGCCCTTCGCGTAGCCGCAGATGCGTTGGAACGCGCCAAGTCACTTGACCGCGATGATGTCCGAGACGCACTAGCCGGGACCGATCTTGATACGCCCGTCACTCATGTGCGATTCGAGAACAATAATGGTTTCCAAGGGCAAAACCCAATTCGCAGCTTGGTGCTGCAGATTCAAGATGGCGAGCATGTAACAGTGTTCCCGAAGGATCTAGCAGCAGAAGAGGTGCGATTTCCGACGCCTGCTTGGGAAAATCGTTAATCAATCCATCATCGGCTTGGCGCAATCAGAGGGGTTACGATGTTTGATTATGTGTCCTTTTTACAGAACCTATCAAACGGATTGTTAATTGGTGGTGTGTATGCCCTTATCGGCGTGGGCCTGACTTTAGTATTTGGGGTCATGAAGACCATCAACTTTGCACACGGCGATTTTGTGGTCCTAGGCATGTACACGGCTGTACTTCTCAATGTTTTGTGGGGTTGGGATCCATATCTCTCTCTGCTTGTTGCCATTCCGCTAGGGTTCATTTTTGGCGCGTCGCTCCAGCGTATAGTTTTGGCGCGATTGGTAGACGCGCCGCCGGAGAGCACTCTATTGGTGACTCTGGGCTTGGCGTTAGTTATCGGTAATGTACTGTTACTTACCTTTGGTGCCGAACCCAAGTCGGTCAATGTCTCATATGCCGCTTCTACTCTATCTCTTGGAGATATTTATTTTTCTGTAATACTGTTATCCGCAGGCGGTGCCACCGTGCTATTGATCGGTGGCCTCTACGTACTGCTCAGTCATACAGAATTAGGTCGATCTATTCGTGCGACGGCGGAGAATCGTCTTGGCGCCGAATTAGTGGGTATTGATACCCGAAGAATTGAAGCTATTGTTTTTGGTATAGGGACTTCGCTTGCTATGGCAGCCGGCACGGTGCTTATTCCACTTTTGTTCGCCACTCCCTCTTTTTCCGGCGCTATTTTCACTTTAAAGGCCTTTGTTGTCACTGTACTCGGCGGACTCGGCAATGTTGGTGCAGCTATCGCTGGAGGCCTTCTACTAGGCGTGGTTGAGGTGCTTGGGGCATCCTATCTAACTTCAAGCTACCGTGATGCCTATGGACTTGTCGTATTCCTCTTGGTCTTACTGCTGCGTCCAGAAGGACTGTTCGGTAAAACGGTGAAGCGCGTATGAATAAGCATTTGATCGCTCTTTTCTGCCTAGTAGTGCTAGGTGTCTTTTATCCCATGGCATTTCCGGGTTATTTGACTTTCGCAATCACGTTGTTGTTATTTGTTGGCTGGGCCACTGCATGGGATATTCTGGGCGGCTGGGCTGGCCAGGTTAGTTTAGGTCATGCGAGCTTTGTCGGTCTCGGAGGCTACTTTGTAGCGGTCGGCACATCCCATTATGGAATTGATCCGTGGTGGGCGGTTCTGATAGCTTTAGTTGTGGCAGCTTTGCTCGCCTATTTGTGGGGTAAACTAACCTTCACACTCACCGGACCTTACTTTACGCTTTCCACCATAGCGATTGCCGAAATTATTCGACTGGTTGCAATCAACGAGGAATGGTTAACAGGCGGTGCCACTGGTGTTTTCATATTTTCGCTGCCAGAGCCCTTTGGAATTGATCTCTTTGATCGACTCTCTAACTATTATCTTGCATTAACATTCGCCGCTCTGTGCATACTAACGGTTATTGTAATCTCGCGTAATAAGTTCGGTTATCAATTGAGAGCCGTAAGAGAAGATGAAAGTTCTGCAATGGCGTCGGGAATTAACCCGCTATCTGTGAAATTGAAAGCGTTCATGATTTCTGGCAGCCTTACCGCCTTTGGAGGAGGTATTTACGCGATTTTTCTCTCTTTCCTTGAGCCACAAGTTGTCTTTTTTTTACTACTGTCCGTGCAGATAGCGTTAACAGCAATCATTGGGGGCAGAGGTACTATTTGGGGTCCAAGTGCTGGAGCACTTCTACTCGTGGGGGCAGGTGAGATTTTTCGAACCACCTTTGCTGAGGCCAATATGCTTATTTACGGGCTGCTGATCATGCTGGTAATCATATTCATGCCCCGCGGTATTGTAGGTGAGCCGTCCCGCTATTTTATTAGGAGGGCTTATGCCAAGCGCGCTCAAGACTAAAGGAGTTACCGTCAAGTTTGGGGGCGTGATAGCTGTCAACAATGTCTCTTTGGATGTGCCAGAAGGGGACGTTCTAGGACTTATTGGCCCAAATGGGGCCGGTAAAACAACGTTATTCAACGCTCTTACCGGCTTTGCACCTATTGACTCAGGCGCTATTCATCTTTATGGCCGCGACATAACGCCCTTGCCGCCCTATGCCCGAATTCGGGCTGGGATGGGCAGAACTTTCCAGACAGAGCGTCCGTTCGAGGAGCTAACGCTGTTAGAAAATGTTCTAGTTGCCGCGTTTTTAAAAGAACCGAAACGGAAGCGGGCTGAACACCTATCTATGCAGGTTTTGGAACAAGTAGGTCTGGCGGATCGTTATGACCAGCCTGCGATGGATCTCAACTTGGCAAGGCGGCGGCGTTTGGAGTTGGCTAAAGCCCTTGCCGTCAAACCGAGCGTGTTATTTCTGGATGAAATGATGGCTGGGTTAAACCCTCCGGCGCTGCGTGAGATGATCGCTTTCGTCAAAGAGCTTACAACGCAAAACATCACAATTGTTATGGTTGAACATATCATGGAAGCTATTATCGAGCTTTCCGATCACGTGATTGTCATGGCTGACGGCAGCGTAATTGCCGAAGGCAAACCAAATGATGTCATTAATAATCCAAAAGTGGTGACGGCCTACCTCGGAGAGGACTGATGTCAGAGAACAGACAAGCAATTCTGGATGTTAAAGACGTCGATCTTGGTTATGGTAGCCTGAAAGTAGTTTTTAAGGCGTCAATTACAATCGGGGAGGGCGAACTTGTTGGTTTAATTGGTGGAAACGGAAGCGGAAAGTCGACGATTTTGCGAGCCGTTTCTGGAATGATAAAACCGTGGTCAGGCACAATTCATTTTGATGGTATTGAAGTGTCTGGAAAACTTCCCCACGAGATGGCACGGCTTGGCCTTGCCCATGTTCCTATGGGGCGCCAACTGTTCGGCAATCTCACCGTCCATGAAAACTTGCTTCTTGGGGCTTTTTTGCCAGAATCGCGAAAGATGCGAGAGGATAACCTGGAAAAGGTGCACACACTGTTTCCCGACTTGAAAAAATACGCTAAAGATAAAGCGGCACAGCTCTCAGGCGGACAGCAGCAAATGGTTGCCATTGCTCGCGGTTTAATGTTGAACCCAAAAATGCTGTTATTGGATGAGCCTAGCTTGGGCCTCTCTCCGTTGATGGTGAAAGGCGTTATGGCAGCAATCCGGCGCGTCGCCGATACTGGCATGCCAGTCCTTCTAGTCGAACAGAATGTTAAGCAAGTTTTGCAGATTAGTGATCGCGCATATGTTTTAGAAAATGGCCACCAAGTATTGGCGGGACCTTCGCGGGAACTTCAGGATAACGAGTTAATCCGTAAAGCTTACCTAGGACTTTGAACACATCGAAAGCATTTTTGCGGGAGCTGCAGGATTCATTTCACATGTGACCGGCCGTTCTCCCACCCGGAAGAGTAGCGATGGCGTCGCTGCCGCATCTCGATAACCTCACGCACGCTGGATTTTCCGATACCCAGGTTTTCGGTCAGCTTCACATCGGAGTGCAGAAAGTCGCCGGGGCTGAGTTCGCCGCGAATCAAGGCTGTCTCGATAGGCTCTAGGATTTGAAATATGATGGAACTGCAGTCAATTGACCCCCCGAAGCGTTCCGGATCCATAGGGCGGTGGCAGGTTAGCGTCTGAGTGTCGTTTTGGGACGTCTCGTATCTTCACTATTAACCAACAGCAAAGGGCTTTCTGGAATACAAGCCCTAGCGCCCTCAAACTTCGTTAAGCGTACTGAACTTTTTCTAATTGTGTCTCAGCAGGAATTGAAAACAGCTTAAAATATTAGTTGGCCGCTGATGTATATTGACATATTAAAAGATTTCTGGCCGTATCATGGCCATTAGTCATTAGTGTGATATTATCCGATAAAAAAATGGTGCCAAGCAATGACAAGACGACACGTCGTACTACTGACGTTAGGCGGCACGATCGTCAGTAAGGTCAATGAGGCGAAGCTTAATGTCTCCGGCGTCTTAAGCGGTGATTATTGTTCGAGCGTGTGGCTCTACCGCCCGAGGCGGACGTGAAGGCTGAAGTTCTCTCGATTCTGCAAAAGCCTAGTAATGCTATTACTCAAGCGGACTTGATCGAAATCCAGCGTTTATGCCAGCACTTGGCCGGTGACCCTAACGTTGCCGGTACTGTCATCACCCATGGCGCCGATACCCTCGAAGAAGCTGCGCATTTCCTGGATATCACGCTCCCCCTCGACCACTGCGCACTGGTCGTAACCGGCTCCCCGCTCACTCCTCATGAAGAAGGTACCGACGGCTACCGTAATATTGCCAACGCCATCATCGTGGCCGCTCATCCTGCTACACAGGGGCTAGTTGCCTTAATGGTGTTCAACGAGTCGATTTATGCTGCACAACACGTTCGCGATGTAAATACTTACCAAGTGAACGCCTTCGAGCCGCCTGGCTATGGTCGGCTGGGATATGTCAACGGCATTAGGGCGCACCTAGCTCAGAGAACCGTGAGGACGAAAACGTTAACGCTGGGCGAAAGCCTGCCACGGGTAGATATTCTCCCGGCTTACCTCGATGCCTCTAGTAACCTATTCGTCAAGATGGCGATTTCGAAGATGTCGCTGCAGGAGGTGTTAAAGCCGTCCCCGCTGCTGACTGGACTGATGCTGCTGTCATTGGTGATCATCACCTATGTGCCTTGGCTCAGCACTTATCTACTTTCACTGATCTACCAATGAGGAAGCTAAATGAACGATTCACGACGTTTGGGTGACTGCCTTGACGGACAGCGTTTCTGGGAGGATGTGCAGTCTCTCGCCAGTATTGGTGCTCTTCACCCGAAAGGCATCCGCAGGCTGGCTCTGGATGCCCAAGATAATCAGGCACGCCTGTGGCTTGCGGAGCAAGGGAGGGCATTGGGCTGCGAGGCTTACTACGATGACTTGGGTAATGTCTTTATCCGCCGGGCAGGGAAAGATTCTTCACGTGCGCCGTTCCTGATCGGCAGTCATCTGGACAGCCAGCCTCAAGCCGGCATACATGATGGCGCGCTGGGTGTGGTGGCTGGGTTGGCCGTGCTCAGGACATTGCATGATCAAGGAATTGATCATCTTCATCCGCTGGAGGTCGTTGCCTGGACCAACGAAGAGGGCGCCCGCTTCGTGCCGGGCGCTTCAGGATCCTCGTGGTTTGCCGGTCAGCGTGATTACCACGAGATCGCTTCCTCTCTCGATGACAGCAGTATCCGCTTTAGTGATGCCCTTGCGGATTGCCTCGACTTGCTGAAGGAACATGGACTTACCTACCGCCCTAAGCCTTTCACGCCTCATGCCTTCCTCGAACTGCATATCGAACAGGGCCCTGTACTGGAAACGCTGGGGAAACCGGTCGGAGTGGTCAGCGGCATCCAAGGGGTGAACTGGTACGAAATCGAGGTGAAGGGGCAGGCCAACCATGCTGGCACTACCCCGCTCCAAGCGCGGCGGGACGCCTTCGACAGCGCCCATGATCTCGTGTCAGCACTCAAAGCCGCGGTGTTTGATCAGGACGACGATCTACGCTTCACCATCGGCAAATTCTCTGTCTGGCCCGACTCGGTGAATACCATTGCTCAGCGAGCCACCTTCACCATCGATCTTCGCCACCCAAGTCAGACAGTGCTTGACGCCCTGGATGCAAGGTTCCATGACCTGACTAAATGTCAGTGGGGCGGTTGCGATGTCACGCTCAAGGTTACCTCTCGTGTGGCTCCTGTGGCGTTTCCCGATTCGTTACTCGACGTGTTGCATGAGTGTGCCAGGCATTATTGCCCTGACACACCAGAATTGGTTTCCGGGGCCTTTCATGATGCCATCCATCTGGCCCATGTCTGTCCAACCGCGATGCTTTTCACGCCCTGCCGCCAGGGACTCAGCCATCATCCGGATGAGCATATAGAACGCGAGGATGCCGAGGTCGCCGCGCGGGTGTTGACGGATGCCGCGACTTCACTGCTGGGATGAGAATGTCAATTGATCTCGACCTTTCATCGAGGTCGGTGGTTGCCAATGAGCACAATACGGTCGTAGAAGATCGAACCGATCTTCGAAAGCCGCTAACAACTGGACTGAGCTATGTACGACTCCCCGATCTTTCTGCCGCTGCGCGAGCAGTATGCGAGGCTACGCAACGGTTCGTTGAGTGCGAGCCAGCTTGCTGAGTCGGCGATCGCCAACTATGCGTCTCGCGGTACGCATGACAATGCCTACCTCACATGGAATGGCGAGGCCGCGCTGCAAGCTGCCCACGCCACCGATAGCGTGCTGGCCGTTGGCGGCGATACCGGTCCGTTGATGGGAATTCCGGTCTCGATCAAGGATATCTTCGCTGTGCCCGGCCTGCCTACGTATGCAGGCTCTGTACGCCGGTTGCCCGAATGCTGGGAGCAAGCCGGGCCCATGATAGCGGCACTTCTGCGCCAGTTGCCCAGCGTGATGGGCAAGACGCATACAGTGGAATTCGCCTTTGGTGGCTTGGGCACAAACCCACACTGGGGCACACCTCGCAACCCTTGGGATCCGGTCAATCATCGTACACCGGGTGGTTCTAGTGCCGGCGCAGGCGTCTCGCTGATGGGGGGCAGCGCGAGTCTGGCCCTGGGCACCGATACCGCCGGCTCGGTACGCATTCCCGCTTCCATGACCGGGGTAGCAGGACTCAAAACCACTGTTGGCCGCTGGTCGACCCGACAGATCGTGCCGCTTTCCTCCACTCTGGACACGCCCGGTTTGCTTGCACGGAGTGTCGACGATTTAGCCTTCGCGTTCGCTGCATTAGATTATGAACTGAGCGGTATTCGCACCAAGCGATCGAGCATGCCCGAGTTGGCTGATCTTACCTTCGGCATCCCGGAAAGCTTCTTCTGGGACGACTGTAGCCCGGGGATCGCCGAGGCGGTTCATGAAGCAATCAGCCAACTCGAAGCTGGTGGTGCGCGCATCGTTACCGTCGATCTGCCACGCACCGACGAAGCCTATAAGCTGTTCCAGCAAGGCGGTCTGGCGGCAGCCGAGCTAGCTGCGTTCCTCAACACCGAAATGCCCGAAATGATCGAGATCCTCGATCCCAATGTGGCTGCCCGTATCAAGGCTGCCGACAATGTGCCTGCTTGGGATTATGTTCGCCGGCGCAACGTCATCGATTCGCTATGTGCCGCCGCTGCCGAGCGCTTGGCCGGTGTCGATGCGCTGTTGACACCAACCGTGGCTATCACACCGCCGGTACTGGCAAGCCTAGAGCCCGAAGGGGCATATTCTAAGGCCAACATGCACGCGCTGCGCAACACCGTAATGGGCAACTTCATGGGCTTGTGTGGGTTGACTTTGCCGGTGGGCAAGGACGCGGCTGGCATGCCGGTGGGCATGCAACTGCTGACGGGACCCTGGCAGGAGGCCAGGCTGCTGTCCATCGGACAAACTATAGAAAACACGCTTGGTAACAGCCTAGTAGTTCTCGGTACGCCGCCGTCTCTCTGACAGCCCGCTGCCCTGTATGAGACGATCTTTTTTCCGACGAAGGAGTATGTTGTGATTGAGCCAAACGATCTGACCATCGACAGCTTTCAGGCGCGTCTTGCCAAAAGAGAGAGTCATACCTTGGCCTGGTGGCAAACCTGCCAGGCACGAATCCAAAGGTATGAGGAGGAGGTTCAGGCCTGGGAACACATCGCCCCGCTGAAATTCGCTCCTAGGCTTTCGGAAAAAAGTCAGTTGCTGCACGGTGTGCCAGTCGGCGTCAAGGACAACGTCGATACGGCCGAAATGCCGACCACCTGGGGGACGGGCGGTTATCTACGGTCACCAGGTGCTGTAGTGGATGCCGCTGTGGTCACATTGCTCAAGCGCCAAGGGGCGATGGTTCTAGGCAAGACCGTCTCCACCGAGTTCGCCTACTTCACTCCTGGCAAAACCCGTAATCCACATGATCTTTCACGCACCCCGGGCGGCTCATCCAGTGGATCCGCGGCAGCCGTAGCGGCCGGCATGGTTCCCCTGGCCTTGGGCACCCAGACCGCCGGCAGCATCATTCGCCCGGCGAGCTACTGTGGCGTCTGGGGTTTCAAACCGACCTTTAACACTGTGACATTCTCGGGGATCAAAGCATTTGCGCCATCGATGGATACACTGGGCTGGTTTGCTCGCAATATCGAGGATATCTGTACGGCATTCTCTGCCTTGACCCGTTCCGTTGTCATCGAAGCGATGCCGGATCTTCGCGGGGTCCGGGTTGGACTGCGCAACCTGCCGGGCAACGTCACCCTCGACCCCGATGTCGAGCGAGCCTTGACGTATGCGGCCGAGCGTATGGAACAGTTCGGCGCCCGGGTGTTTCCGTTGCCATTGGATGCCCGTTATGACGAGCTCGTCGCGCACCACCAGGTGGTGCTAGCATACGAGGCGTCACAGACCCTTTCCAGCGAATATGAACATTATGCCGAGCAAATGGGAACCAAGCTAGTTGAGTTGATCGAGCACGGCATGGCGATTTGCTATGCCGATTACAGGAAGTCCTTAATAGCCGCCGATCAGTTGAAGCACGCTCTCTCGAAGGTATTCGACAAACAGATAGACGTCATCTTGGCGGCGAGTGCGCCCGGCGTCGCCCCCGAAGGGCTTCATGCGACGGGCGACCCGGTCTTCTGCCGCGGCTGGACGCTGCTTGGGGTGCCCTGTCTGAACCTCCCCCTAAGCAAGGGCCGAGAGGGCTTGCCGGTTGGCGTACAGCTGATCTGTGACCGCTGGCAGGATGAGCGGCTATTGTCTTTGGCACGGACATTGATGGCATAGCAACGAGTATAGGATTCTTCCAATACGTTGGAGATGCCTATGAAACAGCGATCCTCGAATCCTGATGCGGATTCTGCGATTGGCGACGGCCATCACCCCGCAGCTCCAAACGACGATGGAGGGCATTCCTACTGGGACCGATACAAAAAAAGTCAAAGCCATCCCGAACGATACGGTCAATAAGGTGCCGCGGGGCTTTACCCATTGGAGCATCCGGCTGATGGCGAAACATGCCGGCGTGACCTGTTGGCAATTACAGCAGATTTGGCAGGCGGCAGACCTGAAGCCCCACCGCCTGAAAACGTTTAAGATCAGCAACGATCCAGACTTTGCTGAGAAGGTTTTTGATGTTGTCGGTTTGTACTTGAACCCGCCTGATAACGCTCTGGTGCTGTCTGTTGACGAGAAGACGCAGATCCAGACTCTGGATCGCACCCAGTCCAAACTACAATTGAGGCCGGGTCAAATCGAGCGCCACACTCACGATTACAAACGGCATGGCACAACGAGCCTGTATGCGGCCTTCAACATCTTGAACGGTGAGGTAATCGGGCGGATCACCCAACGCCATCGCGCCAAGGAATTTCTCGACTTTCTACGACAAATCGACCGGGAAACTCCGAAGGAGTAAGATCTCCAACTGATTCTGGACAACAGTTCGACCCATAAAACACCCAAAGTAAAAGCCTGGCTGGAGAAGCATCCTCGTTTTAAGCTTCACTTCACCCCGACCAGTGCCTCGTGGCTGAATGCAGTAGAAGGCTGGTTTAGCCAACTGGAACGACGAGCGCTATACCGGGGTATTTTTACCAGCGTTGACGATCTCAAAACAGCTATTTTTCGACTCAACAAGGTACATGAAATCGAATTGGACGGTCACACCTCACATTTACTAAGTTAACTCTGCAGATTACGCTACGGGAAAACGCTAACTAGCTTTTTATCCGAGCTTAGTAGTTGACAAACATGCGAGGTCTAACTACACTTAAATAAAATAAAAACAGAATCTTATGGGTATGGTCTTGACAAACATAATTTCTGTCTTTAAAAAAATAGTTATCCAAAATATTATTGTCAAGACAGCCGTGCTAAGTGTGTCAGCGGTTACAGCTTGTTTCGTTTACGCGCTAAATATGATTGTCTGCATTGAATGCAATTCTACAAAAGAAGCTATTCTAACCCCTCAAATTCTGCGCAATCCTGTTGCTCAATCTAATGGCACCGCCAATTATCAAAAATTCTGAATATAGGAAATTGCCATGAAATTTTCGGCAACAGACTAGGTGTGGAATAAGTTGAAATTTCATTAAATAAAATTTGCGATTTATCAATATTATTAAAAATAAAAAAGGAGATTAATTTAAAGAATATAATAATTTTAAAAATACTTATTTATAAATAAATCACACTAATAAAATAGGTTAAAATATGAAGAAATTATTAGTAAATGCAGCGTTAATTCCCTTTATTAGTTTAACGCCACTTAGCGTAGCCTCCGTTCAAGCTGCAGACTATAATTTAACATTTGCACATGTTTTGATAGAAAGCACCCCAAATGGTAAGGCGGCAATACAATTCAAAAAAGAAGTTGAAGAAAAATCAGGAGGACGAATAAATATTGAAGTCCTTCCAGCCGCGCAGGTCGGGGGCGATGTAGAAATAATTGAGCAGATTCAGATGGGACTCGTTGATATTGGCATTCCGCCTACAGCAACACTCGGCAACTTCGAACCGAAGATGCAAATCTTAGATCTTCCGTTCTTATTATCGAGCGACGAAGCGATGAAAAATGTTTTAGATGGCGATGTTGGCCGAGAAATACTTGACACGCTAAATGATGACAACATGTATGGTGTGAATTTTTGGGGTGCTGGATTTCGGCATATCACAAACAACACCAAAGCTATACAAGGCCCTTCTGACCTAGAAGATCTCCGAATGCGTACAATGCAGTCACCTATTATAATATCGACTTACGAAAACTTGAATGCTAACGCTACAGCCATGGCATTCACCGAAGTATATAATGGCCTCCAGCAAGGAGTTGTTGAAGGTCAAGAAAACCCTTTAGCCAATATATACACCATGCGATTCTACGAGGTTCAAAACTATTTATCATTAACAAACCATGCATATCACGGATATGCGGCGATTGTTAATAAAGGTACATGGGACTCTCTTCCCGATGATCTGAAACAAGTTATGACTATAGCCTTTGACAATGGTCGGGATCTCGCTCGAGAATTGACAGCCGAAGATGAAAAGAAAATCCTCGCTGAGATTGGTGATCAAATTCAAATTAATGAGTTATCAGTAGAAGCAAGAGCTGATTTTATTAAAAAAAGCTTACCTGTCCATGCAGAATATGAGGATGTTTTCACACCTGAGCTGCTGCATAAAGTTTACGACGTTGTAGGTATTGAGTATTAATTATGATCAAAGCGTTCAATAAATTTCTTGATCGCTTGGAAGATTTTGCAATGGTCGCCTTTATGTCATTGGCGACCATTATTACTATCTTTCAGGTCTTCTATAGATATGGTTTCAATGGCTCCCTTTCGTGGGCTGAAGAAGTTGTAATATATTCTATAGTTTGCATGAGCTTCATCGGAGCTAGCATGGGCGTTCGACGTGGAGCCCATATTTCAGTTGACCTTCTCAACAGTGTTGTTTCGCCCGTTGTAAATCGTTGGCTACGAATTATTTCTGCGATAATTGGTATTTTTTTTGCAATAGCAATGACTATTTTGGGTTTTCGACTTTTTAACATAACGCTAGGCCGAGGGATGCTATCCCCAGCTCTTCGAGTGCCTATGGCTTGGATTTACTTTCCTATTGGCATATCCGGCTTATTATTAATATCTCGTTACTGCTGGGTAATTCATGAGGTTTGGAAAAAACCGCCAACGAGTTATGCAAACGAAATGATGTCAGATCACGAAACTCTTGGATAAGAATTATTTAAGAAATTGCCAAAAGGATAACTCATGATAGCCGCGTTACTTCCAATATTTTTTGCTGTTTTACTTCTGGGTTTACCTATATTTGCCGCTCTAGCTTTTTCTGTCATATTAGCTATTCAATTTTTCGGAAGCGCCGATCCTATTATTGTACCAATGCGAATGTTTTCAGGAATGAATAACTTTTCATTGATGGCCATACCATTTTTTATATTGGCCGCGGAATTAATGCGAATAGGTGGATTATCAGATCGCTTAATAGATTTAGCAAAGGCGCTCGTTGGCTGGGTTCCTGGAGGTCTAGCGGCTGCAACAGTTTTGTCGTGCTTACTTTTTGGTTCAATTTCTGGATCCAGCCCGGCAACAGTAGTTGCTATTGGGAGCATAATGTTTCCGGCATTAGTAGCAGCAGGATATGATAAGCGATTCGCTATCGGCATTATTGCCACAGCGGGCACACTTGGGCCTATTGTTCCGCCAAGCATTGCTCTTATAATATACGGCTCAGTTACAGGAACTTCGGTAGGTCGGTTATTTGCAGCAGGATTAATTCCAGCTCTTTTAATAGCATCTTTGTTAATAGCCTACTGTATTATTTATGCATCATTAAAAGGCTATCCGAGATCTAAGCTGCCATCTTTTAAAAGTTTCTTTAAGACTTTAAAGTCAGCCGCTTGGGGCCTTGGATTACCTTTTATATTGTTGGGCGGAATATACAGCGGTATCTTTACACCTACTGAGTCGGCAGCGGTAGCTTGTCTATACGGGCTATTAGTAGGAATGTTTATCTATCGTCAGATAAATCTCAAAAATTTGACCAGTACGTTAAGTAGCGCTGGCTTAATGTCAGCTTCACTTTTGCTGATTACAGCAGGTGCGTCAGCTTTTTCTTGGCTACTAGCAATAACTGGCGCGCCAACAAAACTTGCGGGTGATGTACTATCGTTGACGTCTGATCCCACTCAAGTAATGGCTCTTTTTAATGTCGTTATGTTGATTGCTGGATTTTTCTTAGATAGTGCTTCAGCAATAATTGTTCTATCGCCATTACTACAGCCAATTGCGGAACAAGTCGGAGTTGACTCTATACATTTTGGTGTTATTACGTTGATAAATTTTTCTGTTGGAATGATAACTCCTCCTGTCGGATTAAACTTATTTGTCGCAATGACAATTTCTAAAATGCCACTTCAAGAAGTTTTTAAAGCATGTGTGCCGTTGATAATTTTGATGTTAATTTCACTCGTAATAATTACTTATACTCCGGTGCTTAGTACATTTTTGCCATCTTTAATCTATCAATAATATTAAAACTTAAGATTATGGGCACAAATATAATGAATTATACTTTAACATTTATTCCTCTGAGGCAGCACAAGAGTCTACGTGACGGAGCTTCAACTGCCATCAAATATAGTAGTTCAATGATTCCGGACACCCGTTAATGCAAAGTTCTGAGCCAAAAAATTCAGATAACCGCGACATTTCGGCGTCCAAGATCACCCCTAGATGCCACCACCGAATGTGAGCAAGTTGGCTAGGGCGATCAACAACCTGGGCTTTACCGCTGCCATGTCCGGGATTAGCCAGAAGTCTGTGAGTTGTTCTTAAACGCGCCAACTATGTTGACGGGCTCCGCTCTCGCCCTGACGATGCAATACATGAATTTCCACAAGTGTCTCCTGAGTCAACATCGGCCGCCGCTCTGATCGTGTGATTAAGCGGCTATTTTGCCTCAGGTGGGTCAATTTTAAGTTGGCGTTGGTGGGTCAGTATTACTGTGGCGGTGACATAGCAGAAAATGATGGAGTAAAAAGTGGAAACTTTCTCGGTGGATATTGAAAGAGATGAAGAAGGCTGCCTTGGGCGAGAGTGTCCCGAGTGTGAAAAATACTTCAAGATCAAGCCAGGGACTGGTATCCCAGATTTTTCTGACTGCTACTGCCCTTATTGCCAGCATTTTGGGCCTCAAGACCACTTTTGGACCAAACAGCAGATCGAATATCGGTGATTTGCAACCCAGTTGTCCAAATAGCTGCACTTAAGCAGCCTGTTTATTGCGCTCAATTTCCTGCAGTTTTCCAGGGTTGAGCGATACGGCTCCGGCGACTTTCCAGTTTCGAATGTCACCAGACCAGCGCTTGGGATTCAGACTCTTTGCTCGTTCATAAACCGCTTCACGTTTGGCTAACAACTCTGCATCAACACCTTGGTGCCGCTGTGCTGGCGTCACGAAGTTGATGCCGCTGTGCAGGTGCTCTTCGTTATAGGCTTGCTCGAACAACAGCATCCATTCACGCACCGCTATTAGTGATCTAAAGCCTTTGGCAGGCCACTTCGGGCAGTACTTCAGAGTTTTGAACTACGACTCTGAGTACGGGCTATCGTTGCTCACTCTGGGTCGGCTGTGAGACATCAACATACCCAATTCTGCCAGCCGCGCTTTCAGTGTGTAGGACGTCATCGGCGCGCCATTATCTGAGTGCAGCACCGGTGGGTTTTGCCAAC
>Ga0307487_1000547_pt1 | contig 29324 bp, 31 predicted proteins | sample CBIW12metaG_FD_203665 | JGI IMG/M metagenome (GOLD analysis project Ga0307487, IMG submission 203665) | Sea-ice brine microbial communities from Beaufort Sea near Barrow, Alaska, United States - CBIW 1.2 | ecosystem: Environmental > Aquatic > Marine > Coastal | place: USA: Alaska | collected... | reverse complement strand
TCATGGCGTACCAGGTCTCGAACATTTCGCGGCCGTAGATGCCCTTGATGGTGATCATGTGGGTCACGACGGTGGCCCAGTCGATACTGATTGGTGCGGCGGGCAGTCCGAGCATGGCGATGCGGCCTCCCTGGTTCATGTTGTTGATCATCTCGGGCAACGCTGTTGCGTGCCCGCTCATTTCGAGGCCGATATCGAAGCCTTCCTTCATGCCGAGCTGCTCTTGCGCTTCGGAAATTCGCACATTCGATACGTTGATCGCAAGGCTCACCCCCATATCTCGGGCGAGCTGCAGCCGCTCTTCGTTCACATCAGTCATCACAATGTGGCGGGCGCCGATGTGGCGGGCGACCTTGGCAGCCATGAGGCCAATAGGCCCCGCGCCAGTGATGAGAACGTCTTCGCCGACCATCGGGAATGACAGGGCGGTGTGCACGGCATTGCCGAGTGGGTCGAAGATGGCGGCAAGCTCGGGGTCGATGTCGAGTGGATGTTGCCACACGTTCTGTTCGGGAATCACCACAAATTCGGCGAATGCTCCATCGCGATTAACCCCAATGCTTGAGGTGAATTTGCAGAGGTGGCGGCGGCCGGCGCGACAATTGCGGCAGTGGCCGCAGACGACATGGCCTTCGCCGGAGACGAGTGCGCCAATCTCGACCGAAGTAACCCCTTCGCCTAGTTCAACGACGTGGCCCGAGAATTCGTGACCCGGAATCAGGGGAGCGTTGATGGCACCGGCGGCCCACGCATCCCACGACTCAATATGCAGGTCGGTGCCGCAAATCCCTGTGCGGGCAACACGGATCTTGACCTCCCCGCGCCCGGGGGCGGGCTCTGGTCGTTCGGCCAAGATAAGGCCTGGTCCGGCCTTGTCCTTATAGAGGGCTTTCATCGTTGATTCCTCTCAGGCGGCGCGACACTGGCGCCTAGTGTGCGCTTGTGGCGCACCTCACTCGACGTGTCCGCTGCTGTGTTTCAGGATACTGTCACTTGTTTACAAGTGCCAGTCTTCTGCTAGCGTCATACAAATCATAAGTTGAAGGAGTCCTCTGTGACCGAAATGTCCCAACGCATCGAGGGAATATCGCTATGGGATGGCACGGCCTCACGAGGAGTGGGCTCCATCAGCTGGACCGGCGACCGAATTGACGCCATTGAAACTGCCGCCGCATCCGACACCCGCAGCACAGTAAGCGACTCCGCTGCACACACTGACGCCGGCAACACCACTGGCACCAGCACAGCCAAATTCAGCATAATCCCCGGCCTCATCGACACCCACGTTCACCTCGGGGGCTACGCCGGCCCAGCAAACGTCGACTGGATTTCTTGGCCGCTCATGACCCCGTGGGAAGAGCAGGTATTCCACATCGCCGCCAATGCACATCAAGCCGCTCGCAACGGTGTGACGACGTTGCGCGACCTCGCCGGTGACGGGCGCCAGCTCGCCGTCAAGCGCGCCTTCGATCAGGGCATCCAACAGGGCCCCCGCATTCTGGTTCACGGCCCAGTTGGAATGACCGCAGGTCACGGTGACCTGTTCATTCCACCGCACTACCCGCACCGCACGCGGACCGCCGATAGTCCAGACGAGTGCCGCAAACTCGTACGCGAATACGCTCGCGCGGGTGTTGACGGCATCAAAATTTTCACCAGCGGGGGAGTTCTCTCCACCGGCGACAAGGTCGAGTGGCGCAACCAGACCACCGAAGAAATCGCCACGACCCTCGACGAAGCCCACGCTCTCGGCCTCAAAGTTGCCGCACACAGTCACACCACCGAAGGCAATCAGATTGCTTTGGATGCCGGAGTCGATTCCCTCGAGCACGGCACCGGGATCACCGAAGAACAGTGGCCAGCGCTGCTCGAGCGCAACATCTCGGTAGCTCCGACGCTGATGATCAATGACGTCATCGCTGAGGCCCGCATCCCCGTTTCGGATGAAGCGCAAGAAAAGGCGCAGGCCGTTGTAGCCGAGCGCAACACCAATTTTGCTGCAGCGGGCCGCGCTGGTGTGCGTTTCGTGCTCGGCACCGATGCCAATGGAATCTTCGTTAAATTCGGCGACCAGATGGAAGAAGTTCGTCTGATGGCCGAGATGTTCGGGTGGAGCGCAGAACGCGCGCTGCAGTCCGCGACCTCCGATGCTGCTGATGCGATTGGCATGGCAGACCGGGTAGGCACCCTCGCTACCGGACTGGGCGCCGACTTTGTCGTGCTCAAGGGTCGTCCGTGGGAAGACATCACTCAGCTTCGTACCGACAACATTGTGGCCGTTGTATCACGCGGCGTTGTTGTGTTCGGGGAACTCCCGCAGTAACCACAGCACATTCCGAAGTACCACTGCAGCGCTCACCACGTTGCAGCTACAGCACCGAAAGGACCGAGTATGAACTCCCCGAAAAACCGAGCACTTTGTTGGGGCATTGCCCCCGTCGCAGCGCTTGCCGCACTGGGCCTGTTGGCCTCGTGCGCGGCAGGGCCCGCCGCTTCGCCCAAGACGAATATCACCATGGCAGTAACCGGTGACCCGGTATGTCTCGACCCGCAACAGGTCACCCTCACGACCGCGCTCAACATTGGGCGTCAAGTTGTTGACTCGCTCGTCGACCAGAACGCCGAAACCGGCGACCTCGTTCCTTGGCTCGCGAAAACTTGGGAAACCAACGACGATCTCACCGAGTTCACCTTTGTGTTGCGCGACGATGTCACCTTCAGCGATGACACCGCGCTGACGGCCGACACCGTGGTGAAGAACCTCGACGCACTCTTCGAGATGGGGTCAACCGCATCCCTCGCGTCGCAGTACCTCGCCGGCTACGAAGGCAGCACCGCTGTTGACGAGTCGACGGTCACCGTGAACTTCGAGTCATCGAACGCTCAGTTCCTGCAGGGTGCAAGCACGATCACCCTTGGCCTGGTCTCTGACGCCACCACCGAGCTCAGCCCCGAAGTGCGCTGCCAGACAGTTGTCGGCACCGGACCATTCACGATCGACTCCTACGTGGCAAACGACTCTGTCGTGATCGCTAAGCGCGTTGGCTACGACTGGGCTTCTGAGCTCCGTGGCCACAGCGGTGAAGCACTCGTCGACACCGTCACCTTCCCGATCACCCCTGAGGCAGGTGTGCGCACCGGTGGGTTGCAGACCGGTGAATTTGACATCATCCAGGATCTCCCGGCCGCAGATGAGGCCCGCTTCGACACCGCGGACTACAACATCTACGCCCGCGGAAACCCCGGAATTCCCACGAGCCTCGTGCCCAACACCACGCGTCCCATCGTCAGCGACGAGATCGTGCGCCATGCCATGCTGCTCTCCACTGACCGCGAAGAAATCACGGCACTGACCGGTTCCTCGCAGTCGCAGCCCGCATCGAGCGCGCTCAGCTCTGCCACCCCCGGCTACAGCACCCAGGCAGCCGCTATGGCCTACGACCCTGATGCAGCCGAGAAGCTGCTCGAGGACAACGGTTGGAAGATGGGCGCCGACGGCATCCGCGAAAAGGACGGCCAGAAGCTCACAATGAGTGTCACAGCCTTCTACGGTCAGGATGTTCTCGAAGCAACGCAGATCCAGCTCACCAAGGTCGGCATCGACCTGCAGATCAACATCGTCACCGCCGGAGACTTCTTCGGAGCGATCGCAACCGGCGACTACGACTTCTTGAGCGCCAGCCTCACGCGTACCGATCCCGACGTTCTGCGGGTCACGTTCTCGGCGAACGCCGTCTCGAAGTGGGCGATCATTGACGATGCTGAGCTCGAAGCGCTACTCAACGAGCAGGCCAGCACAGCAGACACCACCGAGCGCAGCGCACTCATCGCCGACATTCAGGAGATGATTATTGACCGTGCTTACCTGATCCCGCTTCTCGAAGTTGCTCAGGTGCACGCCTCAACCGCTAACGTTTCTGGTCTGAGCTTCGACTCCTCGTCGCGCCTGATCATGTACGACGTCAGCGTCTCGGAATAACTCGCACGGGGTGATGTGACCAGCATGAAAGAACGTCAGTCATGACACAGGTGAAAGCCTGGGCCAGCTACCTGCTGCCCAAACTCGGACAATTCCTGTTCGTGGTCGTGGCTACCTACACACTCGTTTTCGTCCTGGTCCATTTCCTCCCCGGTGATCCGTTGGTCGCCGCGCTCGCAGCAAAGGGCGGCGCATCAACGGTCATCGACCCTGCCGAACTCGACGCACTCCGGGTGCGCTACGGGCTCGACGGTTCACTCTGGCAGCAGTACTTCGGTCACTTAATCTCTGCCGCCGGCGGAGACCTCGGAGTCTCCATCTCTACCGGGCTTCCCGTTACCGAGATGATCGGGCGGGCACTTCCGTTCAGCATGCAGATCGCGTCCCTTGCGCTGCTGTTCGGCGTGGCATCCGCCGTTCTCATCACCTTCTTGGCCTACGCTGCACCGTGGCCGTGGCTGCGTCAACTTCTCTTACAGATTCCCCCGTTCGGGATCGCCGTACCCGCCTTCTTGAGTGGCCTGCTGCTGATCAGTGTCTTCGCTTTCACCCTCGGCTGGCTACCCTCGGCTGGTGCTCGCAGTTTTGATGCGGCCATCCTTCCCGCTGTCACGCTCGCGCTACCGGTCGGTGCCCTTTTCTTCCAGGTCTTCTCCTCGGCCGTGCTCGAAGCTCAGAACAGCCCGTACGTGTTCACTGCCGTCGCCAAGGGTGTGCCGCCGCATCGCATCTTCACCAAACACCTGTTGCGCAACGCCCTCCTGCCGTCGATCACGATCCTCGGTCTGCTGATCGGTTACCTCGCTGGTGGAACCGCGGTCGTCGAAACCGTCTTCTCGCGCGACGGCATCGGCCGCATGACCGTCAACGCCGTTCTCTCCCGCGACATCAATGTCATCCAGGGCGTCATACTGCTGGTCGGCGCGATCTATGCGCTCGTCAACTTGCTCGTGGATGTCGCCTACGGCTTCATCGATCCCCGCACCCGAGTGGGCAGCGCCCCCCCCGCCCGCGCTGCTGTTTGGGCAAGCGCTGAGGTTAGCCCGGTTACCCCGGGTGCTGCGCCGCTGAGCGTCACCGGGGTGGCGCCCGGAGCGAAGGCGAAGAAGTGAACAACTTTCGCCAGCCCGGATTCATTCTCGGCCTCATCGTCATTGCCATCGCGATCATCGCATCGCTCGCGCCCGGCGTTCTCGCAACCCACGATCCTTTCCAATCTGTCGCGACTGACCGACTGCTCCCACCGAGCGCCCAGTACCTTTTTGGCACAGACAACCTAGGCCGCGACCTGTACTCGCGCGTCGTTCACGGGGCGGCGCTGTCGCTGCTCTCGGCATCCCTGGCGGTTGTGGTTGGCGTTGTCGTCGGAGCGCTTTTCGGTCTAATTTCGGGCTTTATCGGCGGTCGCACCGACTTCGTGATTATGCGCTTTGTGGATGTGTTGATTGCTGTTCCCGGAGTACTGCTCGCCCTGATCGTCGTTGCCAGTCTCGGTTTCGGTCCCCTCTCGCTCGCACTCGGTGTCGGACTCGGGGCCGCCGGTAGCTTTGCTCGCGTCATGCGCTCGCAAGTGATCCGCATCAGTCACGAAGAGTATGTGGAGGCGGCGCGCACTCTTGGTGTTCGCTCGCCCGCGATTCTCCTGCAACACGTTCTGCCGAATGCAGCCCGCCCCGTGATTGCGATGGCGGCGCTCGAAATGGGCACAGCAATCCTTGCTGTCTCGGCCCTGACATTCTTGGGTTTTGGCGCACCACCGCCTGCGCCCGAGTGGGGCGCCCTCGTCTCGGCAGGGCGTGACTACGTGGCCACCAACCCGGGGCTCAGCATCATTCCGGGTGCCGTAATTCTTGCGGTGGTGCTGGCCGTGAACCGGGTAGCACGCGCGATCGGAGGTGACGAATGACTGAGCAGAATCTCTTAGCGAAGGCGGTCGACGACAACATCCTCGTTGTGCGCGACCTACACGTTTCATATGCGACCCGTTCGGGCACCGTTCCGGCGGTGCGCGGCATCAGCTTCGCGGTTCCCCGGGGCAAGATCGTGGCGATTGTTGGCGAATCAGGCTCGGGTAAGAGCACAACATCGCAGGCCCTGATTCGTCGACTGGCATCCGGTGGTCGTATTGATAGCGGAACCATCGAGTTCGAGGGCCGTAACCTGGGCGCGATGTCGGAGCGCGCACTGCGCACTATTCGCGGCGGACGTATCGGCTTCGTACCGCAAGACCCCAGCACGTCACTCAACCCCCTCATGCGCGTTGGAGAACAGATCACCGAAGCGCTGCGCCTGCACCTCAAGCTCGGCAAGGCTGAGGCTGCGGCCGAGGCGGTGCGCATCCTCGACGAGGTCGGTTTGCCCGATCCAGACGCCAGAGTCATTCAGTTTCCGCACGAACTATCGGGCGGTATGCGCCAGCGAGTACTCATCGGAATCGCGTGGGCCTGCAACCCTCAACTCGTCATCGCAGACGAGCCGACGAGTGCCCTCGACGTGACTGTGCAGCGCCACGTGCTTGACAACATTGATGAGCTTGTACGCCGCCATAACACCTCCGTTGTGCTCGTCACTCACGACCTCGCGGTCGCCGCCGACCGCGCCGACTATGTTGCCGTAATGAGCGACGGCGTGATCGTTGAGCAAGGCACGACCGAGCAAGTGCTCTCGTCCCCCACTCACGAGTACACCAAAAAGCTCGTGCAGTCCGCACCCGGGCTTGCTAGTCGCCGACTTACCCCAACGACCACTGCTCTCGGCGAGCAACAAAAATCGCGCGCCGCCAACCTCTTCACTCACTCGCGCGCCCCCCAGCCTGCGGGCACAGCGCCGGTGTCAACTACCACTGGGGCGGATGTTGTTGAGAATCGTGCGACCGCGGTTCCCACCGCGCGGGCAAACATCCTTGAGGTTAGCAACCTCGTTAAGTCGTTCGCCCTTCGCCGTCAGGGTGGGAGCTCGCAAGTATTGCGTGCAGTGGACGATGTGTCATTCGTCGTTCCTCGCGGATCGACCTTCTCAATTGTGGGGGAGTCGGGCTCAGGCAAGACGACGACGGCAAGGATTGCGGCACGCATAGCATCCGCTGACTCAGGCCGGGTCAGTTTTGATGGTCAGGATGTGACAACGCTGTCGGGAGAGGCTCTGCGGCAACTGCGTCGACGCGTGCAGGTTGTGTACCAAAATCCGTTCGGTTCACTTGACCCTAAGATGTCGGTTGAGCGCATCATCGCTGAACCGCTTCGCGCGTTCGGGGTAGGCGATCGAGGTCATCGTGCCGAGATGGCCCGCGAACTTCTGGAGCATGTGAGCCTCGGCGCCTCGGTGGCCAAGCGTCGACCGACGGAGCTTTCGGGCGGTCAACGGCAGCGGGTCGCCATTGCACGTTCGCTGGCGATCGGGCCAGAGCTGATTGTGCTCGACGAACCAGTGTCTGCTCTGGATGTCTCAATTCAGGAGCAGATTCTGCAACTGTTGGTCGACCTTCAGATGCAGTTCGGGCTCAGCTACCTCGTCATTTCTCACGACCTCGGTGTGGTCCGTCAGATTTCCGATCACATCGCCGTGATGCGTTTCGGCACGGTGCTCGAGGTCGGCACCGCGCACAGTGTGCTCACCAGCCCGCAGCACGAGTACACGCAGGAACTGCTTGAGGCGATTCCGGGACAGCGAGCGAAGTAGAGAAACGGTATGCGCGCGATATGCCACCGTCAGTGGTGGTGAACGCGCTCCCGGTCGATGTTGCTTTCGGGCTCAATTTGGAACGTTGAGTGCTCGATGCTCAACGCAAAGTGCTCAGCGACGCACTTCTGTAGCGCTGGCAGCATCTCTGCGGCATGACCGTCGATGAAGCAAGAGTCTTCGACGATCACGTGCGCGGTGAGCACGGGTAGGTCGGATGAGATGCGGGTGATATGCAGGTCGTGCACGTCAGTCACATACTCCATATCCAAAATGTGTGCACGAACGTCCGCGGGGTCGATGCCCTTGGGGGTGGACTCCAGCAGCACCCCGAGGCTCGCCTTGAGCAGGATGATGGTGCGGGGCACGATCAGTATGGCTATCAGGATGCCGACCACGGCATCCGCCTGGTACCAGCCGAAGAGGGCGATCACGATTGCGCTGAGGATTACCCCCACAGACCCTAGGGCGTCGTTGACGACTTCGAGGAACGCTGCCTTCATGTTGAGGTTCGAGTTGCGCCGGCCGGTGAGCACGACCATGGCGGTGATGTTGGCGACGAGGCCGATGATTCCGAAGATAAGCACGCCCGTTGGCTGAATCTCGGGTGGATTGAAGAGTCGCCGCACCCCCTCGACAAGTGCGTAAATACCGACGGCGAACAACACGCTCGATTGTGCCATTGCGCTGAGAACTTCGGTGCGTTTGAGTCCCCACGAGTGGGTCGCGGTCGCGGGGCGTTGCATGAGTCCAGCGGCAAGCAGCGCCATGAGAAGACCAGCTGAATCGGTGAGCATGTGTGCGGTGTCGACGAGCAGCGCGAGGCTGCCGGTGACGACCGCGCCGATTGCTTGGGCAATGACCACGACAACGGTGATGATGAACGCAATCAGCAGGCGGGTGCGGTTGTTGTTGCCCGCAGCGTGGTTGTGGCCGGCACCCATCAGCATGCTCCGGTCGTGAGGCGAGGCCGACGCTGTTCGCGGGCGCTTGCGCGGTACGCGATCCTGTTTCGGCTCATGGACTGAGTCTAATTGGCCGACCTGTGCCGCGCCGATGTTGGGTCAGCCGGCGCAGATCGAAAACTAGATCGTGGGTGTGGCTACGGCCTTGGCTGAGGGCAGTGTCAGTTGGAGCTGTCGCTGATGGCGAGCCTTCGCTTCGGCGAGCGTTGTGCAGGTGCCAAGCGGGCGGGCGCGATGGTCAGTGATGAAGTATTCACCATGGGAACTTCGCTCGATCATGCCAGCGAATTCTCCTCCAGTATTGCCCACCCAGAGGCCAGCGTGAATACTTGTCCACGCCACCGTTGGGCGTGCTCTGTCTGATGAACCTTCGGTCGGCCGGGGTGCGGCAATCGTCATAGTTTCCTACTCCTTCGAGTTCACACTAGTGAAGACCTCGGACACTAAGGTTATGCATCCCGCTGCTGTAAGGGGGATTTCCCTCTGATTAAACTCCACATGAGGCGGTCTGTCGAGACCCCATTAGAGCGTTTTCGAAATCTGCAACATTCGCGGCTCAGGTGTGCGCTGGTTGCTCTTCTTCGCGCGAGTTGAGCTGAGCTGAGCCTCGCCGAGCGGGGCCGAGCAACGGTCGGCTCCGCACACCAATCCCGCACACCTATCCCACACAGCCGCCGCAAGTTATCATCGGAGTGAGTGGTTCGGAGCAGTGCTGATCGTTGCCGAACACTTGACGGTTGCGCTACTGCGGTGGCAAAACTGTTAGTAGCACCCGCTGGCTCAAGGCCTGACCGTGCATCGATTGGCGTCCCATATTTCTCGTTACAGAAAGCTGCCATGACCTCGACCGATTCCATCCTGCGCGGGTATTTGAGTGACAACGCTGCCGGTGCTTCGCCACAGATTTTGGATGCTGTTGTTGCGGCATCCGCTGGTCCGGCAGCCCCGTATGGCAACGATCCGCTGACGGCTCAGATGCGCACCAAGATGGCGGCCGCATTCGAGTGTGAGCTTGACATATTTGCGGTCGGTACGGGTTCGGCAGCGAACGGTATTGGTCTTGCGGCTCTGACGCGGCCATGGGGCAGCATCCTCGCGCACGTTGACAGTCACATCAACAATGATGAGGCGGGTGCGCCTGAATTCTTCACCGATGGCTCAAAGATTGTCTTGCTTGGTGGTGAGCATTCCAAGATCGACCCCGACGAGTTGCGGGTGGCGGCGCACGCCGGCCGGGGTGACGTTCACAGTGTTCAGGCCTCGGTTCTCAGCATTACGCAGGTCACCGAAACCGGCAGCGTCTACACGATCGATGAGTTGCGCGAACTGACAACAATCGCCCGTGAGGCGGGGCTCCGCATCCACATGGATGGCGCCCGCTTCACAAACGCACTTGTCGCACTCGGCGTCAGCCCCGCCGAAATGACGTGGAAGCTCGGCGTAGACATGCTCTCGTTTGGCGCAACCAAAAATGGTGCACTCACGGCGGATGCCATTGTCTGCTTCGATCCGACCCTCGCGACGGAGTTGTCGTTCCGACACAAGCGCGGCGGTCAACTGACCTCCAAGATGCGGTTCCAGGCAGCCCAGCTCGACGCCTACCTCACGAACGATTTGTGGCTCGATAACGCCCGTCAGGCGAACGCAATGGCGGCGCGGCTGCGGGAGGGGATCGCGGATGTTGCAGGGGTGACTGTCACGAGCGAACCCGGCAGCAACATCCTCTTTGCGGTATTTTCCGACGAGCTTTCGGGTGCGCTCCACGATCGCGGTTTCGGTTTCTACACCAACCGTTGGGAGCCGGGTGTGGTGCGCATCGTGGTGTCATTCGCGCATCAGGCTGCTGACATTGACGAGTTTGTGGCTGCGATTCGCGAACTCGCCTAGCGTCAAAGGGTGACCAACTCATCGAGCGTGCGGACGACCACAGGCACGAGCATGCGGAGTGTGCTCACCTATCATTAGGGCGATGAGGCGCACCGATAAAGGGGCGCTACCGGAACGGTCGGCGGCCTCCACTCAGCATTCGGAGCGCAGTCGTGGATTACGATCGATTCAGGAACACAGCAGGGGGTGGTCGGCGTGACGCAGCAGGGCACTAGCGCTGTTCGGGCGCTACGCGTTACCTTGTTGCTCGTGGTTGCTCTCATCGCGGCCATCTCGCTTGTGGCGATGCACGCTGTTGCCGCGAGTGCGAGCGCTACGAATATTTCTGGCTCTATCGAGAGCCAGCCGAGCACGATCGTGCCCACCACCACTCACACCGACACCGACACCGACACCGTTGCGCATAACTCGCAGACCCCGACCGTTGACGTGTGTGCGTGCCCGGGTGGCTCAAATTCATCGGCGGGCATGGTTGTGTGCGCGTCTCTCGCATCGCCTGCCAGCGGCACTGTTGTGGCTCAGCTCCGCGCCGAGTGCGCCCCAGTCTCGCCGCTTTCACCGCGCACTGAGCAACGCGCTCTTGTGGTTGCGCAACCTACTGCTCCGTCACTTCACGTTCTTTCTATTAGTCGCACCTGATCGGCGGGATGTCGGCTTCGCCGAGATCTCTCGGCACCCCTCTTGGTGCCGCCGATTTGTTTACGAAAAAATGAAGGAACACAGTGAAGAATAGAATCAAGAAGACTATGGCACTCGCGGCGGGCGCTACGTTGACCGTTGTTGGATTGGGGGCCTGCGCCCCCTCGTCGCCCAGCGAAACCCCTGAGTCTGCCCCCTCGGCTCTGACCATTTTTGAGCACGTGCACGGCTTAGGAATTGACTCCAGCGAGAACATTTTGGTCGCGAGCCATTCGGGAATTTATCGGGTGGGTGCCGCAGGCGAGTTGAGTGGTCCGCTTGGCGGCGAGCCGTTTGATGCGATGGGATTCGCGGCGGCGGGCGACCAGTATTTCGTTTCGGGGCATCCGAGTGCTGATTCGTCTACATTTGAGGGCCCGAATTTGGGGCTACTTTCTAGCACTGATGCGGGGGAGTCGTGGACGAGCCTGTCACTTGCGGGTGCGACCGATTTTCATGCGTTGACGGTGAATCAGAATGATCCGGAGCGAGTGTACGGGCTGTCCTCTGATGGCGCGCCTCTGCTCGCGAGCGAGGACGGCGGGGTCATGTGGAGCGAGGGTGCGAGCATTCAAGCCTACGCGTTGGTGGCCGATCCGAACACGCCAGAGCGGCTTTTTGCGACAACTCCTGATGGCATGAGGGTGAGCGATGACGCGGGGCAGTCGTTTACGGCGCTTGAAGGCACGCCACTTCTCTATTTGCTGGCTGCGGTGCCCAATGTTCCTGGTGCGCTTGTTGGCGTGGATGTTGAGGGCGTTGTGTGGGTGCGGTCGGCTGAGGATGGCCCATGGTCCGATCGCGGCACGGTGGAGGGCACGGCGTCTGCGATTGCGGTTGGTGCTGACGGCGAACGCATTGCGTTGATCGATGAGCGCGGGCTTGTTGAGTCGTTTGATGGCGGCGAGTCGTGGACGGTTCTTACCGCGGGCTAATCGCATGTGTGGCGAGGGAGCCACAAGGATACGTCACAGCTGCCTCGCTGCTTCTCCAGCACCCGCTCAGCGCGTTATGTGAACTTCTAGTTCGTCACCGACGCCTGTGGCTAGCTTCTTACGAAGCGCTGCGCTCACGGAGACGAAGTGATTGCCCTGCCCTGTTGGCATCAGGGCAGATGTGACTGCGACTCCGTCAACCATGGTGTCAGCCATCGTCACAGTGTACTGAGCACCAAATGAGTTGTGCTCCCTCGCACGCATCTTCAAATGATTCTTCGATACCTATTACGCGCGCATTTTCTATGGGTCAACGCGGAGTCTTTTCGACAACTAGCGATTTGTCAGTTTCGACCTGTAGTCTAGATCTTAACAAGGGGAGTACTCCCGTCTGCGATCGGCCCGTCAATACGTATGCATTGTTGCATTCCGGGCCGTCGGTTCTGATCTGGTCAGAGCGGAGGAGACCTTGGCGTCATACTTACGCCAAACCCTTTGGAGCATAATCATGCAGGTAACACTTCTGATTTGGATCATCACAATCGCTGTAACGATCCTCTTCTTCGTTTACGAGTTTTTCGCCCACGTGCGAAAGCCGCACGAACCCACTATCGGTGAGTCGGCGCGCTGGTCAGTTTTCTACATCAGTCTTGCGCTGCTGTTCGGCGTCGGTATCGGTATGGTCTCGGGATGGACCTTCGGTGGCGAGTACTTCGCCGGTTACCTCACCGAGAAGGCACTCTCGATCGACAACCTCTTCGTTTTCTTGCTGGTCATGAGTGCGTTCGCTGTGCCGAAGATTTATCAGCAGAAGGTGCTGATGATTGGCATCGTCATCGCCCTCATCTTGCGGGGTGGCTTCATTGCCATCGGGGCGGCTCTCATCGAGAACCTGTCGTGGATCTTTTATATCTTCGGCGCCCTGCTGCTCTTCTTGGCCTACCGGCAGGCATTCTCGAGCCACGAAACCGACCCGGCTAATAACCGATTTATGCGTTTCGTGCGACGCCACCTTGCGGTGACCGACGAATACCACGGTGACAAGCTCACCGTGGTGAAGAACGGTAAGCGGTTCGTCACGCCCATGCTGCTCACCATCGTCGCCATCGGTTTCGTCGACCTCATCTTCGCGGTCGATTCCATCCCCGCTATTTACGGGCTTACGAACGAGGCCTACATAGTATTCACGGCGAACGCCTTCGCGCTGATGGGGCTGCGGCAGCTGTTCTTCCTCATCGGCGGTTTGCTCGAGCGTTTGGTTTACTTAGCGCAAGGTCTCGCGGTCATCCTGGCGTTCATCGGTGTGAAGCTCGTATTCCACGCCCTGCATGTGAACGAACTGCCGTTTATCAACGGTGGCGAGCCTCTGCTGTGGGTGCCTGAGATTCCCATCTCGTTCTCTCTGCTCTTCATTCTCGCCACAATCACCGTGGCCACCGTCGCGAGCCTGCTCAAGACCCGCGGAAAGCGTTCAGATCCCGGCACCCCTACGCCGACTGATCCCCCACCCCAGAAGGAATACTCCACATGAGCATGTTCTCCAAGCTGACCGGCCTCGCAAAGAAAGCCCTCGACAACTCTGGTTCGTCGAACCGCGGCGCAAACTCGGGCCAGACTGACTGGCGCGGGATGGTTCGTAGTGCAGCAGACGCACTAACCGGCGACGGTCGCGCCTCTGAATCTGGCCGACGGCACTGGTCAACCTCCTCAGGGCCGCCCGGCCGCCCCGAACTCCTATTCTTCCCAGTCTGGTCGATCCGATTCTTCCGCTTCATCCGGGATGATCGACAACGCCGATGGGGCGGCGATCGCTCGTTACGACTACCTTCTACAAACTGCTGACCCGCAACAGATCGAGCAGGTGCACCGCGAGGCATTCGAGCGCCTCACCCCCGCCCAGCGCGAGCAGATCCAACAGCGGATGCACGCAGAACTCCCCGCTCACGAGCGTCCTGGTACCTCAGGTGCCGATGACCTCGCACGTGCCGCAGCCCGAACAGAGGCGGGCCGCCCTGGATTCCTCCGAGGCCTCCTCGCTCGCGCCGACGGCAACGATTCGCGCGCGGGCGGCGGCATTGGTCGTGGAGCGTTGCTGGGCGGTGCCGCCGCAGGAGTCGGCCTCGCTGCAGGCGGTGTTCTTGCCGCGGTTGCCGGTGGAGCAGTCGTCAGTTCCCTCGCAGTCCCCCTTCTCGAGCAAGCGGCGAACTTCGGGGTCGATTTTGACGCTCTGGCCAACGGCATCGACCTCGGCGGCCTCACCGGGGGAGTTGACGAGTTGGCGACCAGCGCGGGCGAGACGGTCTCGGGCCTTGGCGACCAGGTGGCCGAATTCGGATCCGGTTTTACCCTCCCAGGGCTGGACGACCTCTTGGGCCGCTGAACGCAACGCTGCTGGGGCGACGCTGCCGCCACAGTCTGCCCCGCCGCGCCTCCCACCCTCACGGCGCCCAAGACGCTTCGATACGCTTGTGCAGTGCCCCGCTACTCGACGACCGGCTCGCGGTGATATCGAGACGAGCGGCATCAGCGAAGGAGACTGAAATGACCGTTGTGATCGCCGGTTGCGGTGACCTGGGTACCGAGACCGGGCTGCGTTTCGCCGCTATGGGGCATCGCGTAATGGGACTACGACGCTCAGCAGAGAAACTCCCGCGCGAAATCGAAGGACAGTCGGTCGACCTGTCCGCAGAGGCACCGACGCTACCGGCTGACACCAGCATCGTGATGATTGCTATGAGTCCGGATGAGCGAAGCGTCGCTGGATATCGGGCGTCATATGTCGACAGCGTTCGTAATATCGCGAAGGCCATCCAGCGCGACTGTACTGTGCCGCCGGGTGTCTTGTATGTGTCGTCTACTGCGGTCTACGGCATTGACGACGGCGGCTGGATAGACGAGGCGACTCCGGTCGAACCTACCGCTCCGACGGCAGTCGTGCTGCGCGAAGCGGAGGTGACGTTGCTCGAACAGCTCCCTGACGCCACGATCCTGCGACTGGGAGGAATTTACGGGCCAGGACGGACTCGACAGGTTGATCGCATACGTGACGGGGCTGAGACGATTTCGTTCGAACCACGATTCACCAATCTGATCCATCGTGACGATGCTGCGGCGGCCATCGTGCACCTCATGACCATGCAGGATCAGCCTAAGGCGGTTTACATTGGCGTTGACGATTGCCCGGCTGATCAGCGTGAAATCGTCGAGTTTTTGGCACGCAGCCTGAACCTCCCCATACCCCCTATCGCCGCCGCATCCGGTAGCTCTGAGAGGGGCCGGGGCAAACGATGCCGCAATACCCGGCTACGCGAATCTGGATTCGTGTTCACTTACCCCACCTACCGTGAGGGTTATGCAGCCGTCCTGAAAGGGGCTAGTGCGCGCCATCCCTAGGAGCGTAGGTCCGTAATCGCGCTCGACATGGCAATCGAGAATCGGCGACAGGCTCGACAATGCGATGTTCGACAAGTCGAAATCTTCTACGACCACAATTCTTGGCACTCAACGGTCGAGTAAATCACTCCACTCGAGTCACGTGCCGCCGTAACAACGGTGACACTCGATCGCTAAGTCAATGGTTCACGGTTGTCATTGGCAAGGCGCGGACACGTAGTGCAACGTCGGCGAGCAACCGCGACCACGCGTTCTCTCAATAAAACGTGCGAAGCCTCGTTTTGCTGTGGAGGTGCGTTGGGTGGGGATTTGCTCAGAACGCGACCGCAATGAGGGTTCGAACGCCGAGTGCTATCAGGGCCAGGCCGTGAGGAGCACCAGAGCAGTGCGGACACGGTACGACTTCGCGAGCACAGGTACTGCGTTCACTATGATCCCGAGAAGTGTGAGCCAGATGAGCAGCATCGTCACATGCGTGGCGGCACACGTAAGGAAGAGGGCTAGCCCGTCAATTCCGGCTCCATCTATAGCTGGAACAACCAGCACGTAGAGACTCAGCGCTTTGACGTTGGAGACGAGGGCGAGAAAAGCCCAGAGCACAAGCTGTGAGGCGGGTCGTGGATTCTGCTCCGCGATCTGCTTGGGGCGCACGACCCTCACGAGCGAGCTGATCCCGATCGCCACGAGCACAAGTCCGCCGATGAGGCGGAAGACAGTCCGCGAAGGTCCGCTGCCAGCTAAGAGCTGCCCCAACCCGCTGAAGGCTGCAACAGCTGCGACAAGGAAAATGCCGAGGGCGGTCCTCACCCATACTTTTACGGCGGCTCGCTTGTCGCCTGCGAGGGAAGAGCTGATGGTGATGGCGAAACTCGCGCCGGGGCTGACCACAAAGGGGAGCGCTGTGACCGCTAGCAGCGTGAGATTCACAGCGCGGACGGGCTGAGGAAGTGGAATACCATTCTGAGGTTAGATCCCTCGATGGTGTGCACGGCGAGCCCCGGCATTGCGTCAGGATCTGCAACGGGATCAGCCTTGCTTCCTCAGCGCATGGTCGAGACGATTCCCGGAGCACCGATAAGCGGTACACCGGCGAACGTGGTTGCCAAAGCTGTGTGCACATGCCCGGTGAAGACCCCGATGACGTTGTCGTGAGCGCGAATGAGTGCTTCCAGCTCCTCGTGATTCATGAGCCCGAAGTTGTCCATGAGGTGGTGGCTGACCGGGACGGGAGGGTGATGCAAGGCTAGGATCGTCGGGCCTTCGGTGTCGGTGAGCTGGGCCTGGGCAAAGCGAGGCAGTCAGGTCGTGGTCACCAGGCACGATAAGGGTTGGCCACGCGCTGGGAAGTGCAGAGAAGAGTTGTTCGTATTCTTGGGGAGAACCGAGGTCGGCGAGGTCGCCGCTCAGGAGAAGGGCATCGACGTTGGATAGGTCGGCGATCTGGTCGAGCACTGCTTTCAAGCGTCGAAGATGCGCCGGGGACTCGTCGAGGTGCATATCACTGATGTGAGCGATGACGGGCAAAGATCCTTCGTAAAGTCTGCAAGTGTGACTGGTGTGAGTCTGGCATGCAAAGAAGCAGCATCGTGTCCGCACGCCCGCGGCTACCCTGTGGGCGTTTGATGCGCGCTAAGCTCCGGACATGCTTCACATCTGTGATTGATCGGCCGCGCGCGATCTATAGCGCCACCTGTTGCCGATTCTCTCAGCCCGCGCGCTCTATTTGGCGCGCCTAAATCATGGAGCCATTCTCCGTATGCCGTCGTTGCCGACTGCACGTTATTTCGACGTGCTCACTTTGCCCCTCGTCCCTCTTACCTTCACCACTGCACTCATTGGCAGGGCCGCCTATGCCTTAGTTTTTCTCCCCCTCCTCTATGCCGTCACCGATGCGACCGGGTCGATCGCGGTGGCAGCCACAGCCGTAGGGCTCTACGGCGCGACTGCAAGTTTTATCGCGCCCGTGCGGGCGTGGTTTATCGACCGTTTCGGCGCACGCTTCGTTCTCACTGTCTTGGTGCTGCTGTTCGGCAGCACGCTCGGAACGCTGGCAACGACATCCTTGCTCGGTGGCCCTGGATCGTTACTCGTGGGGCTGGCCGCCGTCGCGGGCACGGTAGCGCCACCGTTGGGGCCGACGATGCGCGTCGCATGGGGATCGCTCACACCGAACCGTCTGCTGATGAAAAAAGGACTGAGCCTTGACGCGGTCGTCGAAGAACTGCTCTATCTCGTAGGTCCCGCAATTTCCGGTTTGGGTCTTGCATTCATCGCGCCCGGTCTGGCGCTATTCTTCCCAGCAGGATTGGTAATCGTAGGGGGGCTTTTGTTCGTAGCCACCCCCGCGGTCGGATCGATGAAGCCCCGTGAGCGAGCCCCATCGGCGGCGGAGAAAAAGCCGCTGAAGATAAACGCTCTGATTCTGGATATTCGGTTCATCGGCCTGCTTATGCCGGTTCTTGGTGCCGGCGCAATCTCCGGCACCATCAGTGTGGCAGTGCCGGTCGCCCTTGCCGACTCCGGAGGATCAACTGCAGCGGGCGTCGCGCTGGGCCTCTTCGCCGGAGGGAGTGCCCTCGGCGGGCTGATGTATGGGGCGCTGAAAGTGCCCGGTTCCTCGGTTCAGCAACTCATGATCCTCTCTGTTGGACTCACAGCCACCTCGTCGTTGATCGCGGGGGTCACAGGTGTGGTAGCCGTCAGTAGCGTGCTGCTTGTGGCCGGACTGTTCTTCTCTCCCGTAATGATCGTCGCTTACGTCGCTGCCCACTCCGCTGGTGGGGAGCATCGGCAGAACTCCGCCATGACCTGGGTTAACACCAGCCATAACATCGGCGGTGCAGCAGGCAGCGCGTTCGCCGGCGTGCTCATTCAAGCAACTGGCGTGCCAGTCGCGATCGGCGGAACCGCCGTAATCGCACTGCTCCTGCTTGTGGCCAGCGCCATTCTTGGACGGCGGGACAACTCCGCTTAGGGGCCGAGTGGGTCCAGAACAGACTTCAAAAACCGGCGCGCTTCTGCAACCAGCCACTCTGGCGACGTCCGGGGAGAAACAGTGGTGTCGGTGGGGCCGAATCGATAGTGGAGACCGCGACTGTGACGTCGTTGTCTCCCCCCGGCTGGAGCCGCACCGGCATCGTCGACTTGCTCACTGCTGAAGAGTCGCTCGTGGTTAGTCAGCGACGTTGAGCTCACAGGCGTTTGCCTGACGATGGTGCTGCATCATGGATGCTGATGATGCGCGTCCCCATGGCTTCGTCGCAGGGGTGCGTCGGCAATGTCATTCGACGTCGGGAAGGGCGTGCATTTTGGTGGGGCGCGCGTAGTACGCCCACGGGAACCACATAGTGCCGATTTTTTGCCAGCGGTCGACGTCGAGCGCATGGCGTGAGGTGAAGACGCTTACGCGACGATGCTCCCATTGCTGCTCGGACGGTGCAAGGTCGTGGTACAGCGTTCCGAATGCCACTGAGTGCCAACCATGCCGACCTGCCTCGTTGAGTCTTTCCATCTCGTCGAACGCGTTGACCGGTGTCATGCGCCAAATGTCGCTCCCTACTGCCGGCGCTGATTGACCGAAACGCTGCTGTGCCGCCTGGCGGGAGATGTGGAGAACCTCTCCGATCTGTTCCCAGCTCAGCCCTGCCGCCCGGGCAGAAGTGATTGAGCTTTTCACAGTCTCGCCCGCTTCTGTGTCAATAGATTCTTGACACGAGAAGGCCGGCTATTCGTCACTCGCTTCGCGAGCACTATGCCGAGTTGTGTTGGTTACGGCGGATCAGGTCGGTAGGCGCCAGGCAGGCGATTCCTGTCTATTCATCTCGCTTGAGAAGCGAAACGTAGGTAGTGTTTGCTGATCCCGCGCGCAACACATTCTGCATTCTGGGCAGTGACGCCGAGCGCAAGCGTTGCTAGGAGCTGCCTAAAGCCGCCCTGGAGAGGGGTGCCTATCGGTGACTGCTTGCGTCCAACTCTCATCGGACCTCGCCGTCCTCGATTCTGTTCGTGGATGCGCGGCCCAGTAGCTTGGCCACTGACATAGCGGCATGGTGCTGCGGGTGGATGAATGCGCCAAAAGAGTCGACGCCGCGGATAAGCCAGTTCAGCCACCACTGTAATCCGTCGTTCGACTCGCCCAGGGACTGGCCACGACACAACTCAATAGTTCCATAAGCCTCGCACCCCGGGTGCCCGAGAGCGGGTCGTCTATCGTTGCACGCTGAAAGGCTCAAGCGCGTCGGGTCCAAGCCTCCGATCGTCCTGTGTGAATCGCAGCCATAGGTGGTGGCGTTTCCGCAGCACTAACTGTCACCCCTTCTGCCTGTAAGCCGATCCCTCACCGACACCCGAGCGCCCGTGAAGGTACTGGTGAGTTAGGCGGACTAACGGGGCACAGGTCGGCGACCGCGAGACGATTGGAAGCGGATAAGGTAGCCGTCAGGGTCCGCAACGAGGAACTGCTCCACCCCGGCCTCTTCGTTGCCGATGCGGTACCACTTTGTCTCGGGCTGCATGAGGAGGTCGATACCGGCATTCGCGAGGGCGGATACCAGAGGTGCGGTGTTGGGGACATTGATCTGAAAGTTGATTCCGCGCCCGAGCGGCGCCTCGAGCGGGCCAGTGATCCAGTTGCGACCGACGCCAATCTGTTCAAGCATGAGCTCGGCAGAACCGAGCGCGATATAAGCGAAGCGCTCCTCGGGTCGCGAGTGACGGATCTCAAAACCGCACACATCACGCCAAAAGGTGAGGCTGCGATCGACGTCAACGACCAACAGTTCCGGGACGAGCGCCGGTTCACAGGTTTTAGTCATCACGCCAGTGTCGCACCGACCGCACGCCGATCGATCGCCGGTACACCCGACGTTGTCAGTGTGAAATGCGATCGTCGTCGCCCGGTGGCGGCGTTCCCTGATCGCTATGTTCCGCATCCCATGGTCGGTTTCATGGGTCGTCCCGCTCACGTCGAACGTCGCACTCGAGGTATTTCCGGGCAACGTGCTCGTGTCCACGGAAGCATCCACCCTCGTCAAGGATTCAGTGGCAGTCGAATCCTCACTGGGGGCCTGTCAGTCGCGAGCGTCTGGACCCGTAGCCTCGCCGGATCACGCGGGGTTAGAGTCTAAGCTATGACCTGCGATGTCGAAGTTGATCTCGTCATCCTCGGTGCGGGATGCGCTGGCCTCTCCCTCGCAGCCCGGCTCGCCGACGCGGACACGTCGCTGAGAGTTATGGCGATCGAGGCACGCGCGGACTACGTCGATGACCGCAGTTGGTGCTTCTGGCAGCCAGACGATCACGCTCACTCACGGCTTGTTTCGACCACGTGGCGATCCTGGACCTTCTCCAACGTCGACGGTCGCAGCGCAACCCGGTCCGTGCGGGGGATGAGCTATCAGTACATTCGTGGCTCGGACTTCTACGCCGACGCCGTGGCTCGCATTGAGACCTCGCCGCAGGTTACGGTGCAGATGGCAACGCCGGTGGATCGACTCGAAGCGGTGTCCGGTGGGGTTCGACTCACCACGCACTCGGGTGCCGTGACTGCACGCTGGGTTGTCGATACGCGGCCGGTGCGGCAGCCGGCCATGCTGTACCAGTGCTTCACGGGGGTGGAGCTGGAGAGTGAGACTCCTCTGCCTTTCGCGCTCGGTGAGGCTGGCCTGATGACCTCGATGCGAGCGGATGCCGCTGGCCTCGCATTCACTTACCTGCTGCCCATCAGCTCCACCCGCGCCCTCGTCGAGTGGACCCGGTTCAGTGCGCTGCCGCTGCCCGAGGCGCAGCTCGTCGCCGGGCTCGATGAGACACTCGGGCGCCTTTCGCTCGGCAACGTCTCCGTCGTGCGCACCGAGAGCGGCGTGCTCTCAATGGGCCGCCCGCCCGGCACGACGCCGTCTTTGCCCGGTGTCGTTCACGCCGGGGTTGCTGGCGGGGCACTGCGCGCGGCATCCGGATACGCATTCCTCAGAATCCAGCGGTGGGCAGATTCCTGCGCGCGAGCACTACTCGAGGGTCGAGCGCCCGTCGGGCACCCCGCGGAGCCCTGGGCTCGGCGAGAAATGGACCGCATCTTCCTGCAGGCGGTGCGCGCGCATCCCGAAAAGACAGCCGACTACTTCCTGGCGATGGCACAGCGCATCGCGCCGCAGCGACTCGTGCGCTTCCTCAGTGACGAGGCCACGGCCAGCGACTACCTGAGCATCATCGCGAGCCTGCCATTCATCCCGTTCCTGCGGGAGCTTAGGCCGCGGCCGGAGTTGTTTTGTCGGGCCGAGAAAACGGTGATGGCGCCGTGAGCATGTCGACAACGCGGCGTGGCACGGTAGGCCGCTCAGCCGCTCCCATCGAGACCTACCTGTTCAGCACGATCGCCCTCGTCGCGATCGTAGCCTTCGCGGTCGGGGGTGCCGCGCCGCCGCTCGCCGCGCAGGCAGTGGTGCTCGCCGCGCTGGTCGCTATTCTCGGCCTGCCGCACGGGGCGCTCGATCCTCTCATCGCTAGGCGCATCGGGCTATGGCACGGGCCGGTGAGTTTCGCCCTCTTCAACTTCGGCTACCTCGGCGCGGTTGTCGTGGTGGTGGTGCTCTGGATGTTTGCCCCAGGCCTGAGTCTCGTGGTGTTCCTGACTGTGTCTGCGGTGCATTTTGGGGGCGACTGGAACGCCGACCGAGCACTCTGGCTACGGGTCGTCGCGGGAATCGCGCTGCTCTGCCTGCCTTCGCTCGCCCACCAGGATGAGGTGGCCAGCCTCTACAACACTCTCGCTCTGGGGGCCGGATCCGCCATCGCGGGTGCGCAGTTGTGGATCGCGCCGTTCGCCCTTGCCGGCATGCTGGTAGGAGCTGTGCTCGCGGCCAGCAGCGGTCGGCCCTGGGAGAGTGTCGAGCTGACGCTCGCAGCGGCGTTGGCTCTCATCGCCCCGCCCCTGGTTTTCTTCGCCATCTACTTCTGCGCCCTGCATAGCGCGCGTCATCTCCGCAAGGGTTTCGCTGCCGAGAATCGCGGCAGGCTCACGATCGGGATCGCAGTGCTCTACACGATCGTGCCGATCCTCGCCGCGGTCGGCGTGCTGTTCGCGGCGAGCCGAGGGCCATCCCTCGATGCCACGCTCCTGCAGATCGTCTTTATCGGCCTCGCCGGCCTCACCGTGCCGCACATGATTCTCGTTGCCCTGGATGCCAAGCACTCGACTCGTACCAGTTCGGTTCTCGTCTGACTCACCTGGTCCCCACGGCGAGACCGACGATCACTCTCCGACCGGAGAGAAACATTCTCCCAACGAACTCCGCGACCTCTGAAGCGCTTTTGTGCGGGAATATCAGTGCAGGCGGATACGTTTTAAAGAAAGTACGGCGACACGCCGAGACACAACATGTTGTGTAATGACATGGGTGTCATTCACCGTATATAGTGAAATCTCCGGCACGGCGTCGGAGATTTCCGAAAAAACTTTAAGGAGGTTCGTATGGATAACGACAACAACGTTGGCGGCTACGCAGTACCCGTCGACCCGATGGATCTTCTGCAGTGCGACAGCTGCCAGTAAAAACTTACTGAGCTCGCACCTCAACAGATTCCTGAAGCTCCGGCAGACCACACGGTCACCGGGGCTTCAGCCATTAGCCCGAGCTACGCCACACACACGCACAACCCTCGCTACTAACCCGCGCGCTCACAACATTGCCTAAGCTGGTAACCGTGCCAGTGAATCCAGAACTACAAGGCCGGGTCTTCCCGCCAACAAGCCCCTACCTCGTCGGTCGAGAAAAAGTGCGCGAGTTTGCACGCGCCGTCTTCGCGCAAAGCCCCCTCAACCACGACCCCGAAGCCGCAATCGCCGCCGGCTACGACGACGTTGTCGCACCGCCCACTTTCGCCGTCGTCCTCCAAGAAGCAGGCCTCGCCCTGCTCCTCGCCGCCCCCGACACCGGCATCGACTTCTCACGCATCGTGCACGGCGAACAAAAGTTCACCTACACACGGCCCATCGTCGCCGGAGATGAACTCACCGCCATCCTCACCGTCACCAGCATCAAATCGCTCGGCGGCAACGACATGATCACCGCCGAAACCTCCATCAGCGACAGCACCGGCAACCACGTCGTCACCGCAACCTCCGTACTCGTCATGAGAGGCACAGAATGAGCGACCTCGTCGTCGGCCAAGAACTCATCACCGGCAAAGTCACCCTCACCCGCTTCTGTCTCGTGCGCTACGCCGGAGCATCCGGAGACTTCAACCCCATCCACTACCGCGACGACGTCGCCGCATCCGTCGGGCTCCCCGGAGTACTCGCCCACGGCATGCTCACCATGGGCCTCGCAGTGCAACCCGTCATCGACTGGATGGGCGACCGCGGCGACCTCATCGAATACGGTGTGCGCTTCACCCGCCCCGTCGTCGTCGACGGCAACGGCGGAGTCACTGTCACCGTCACCGCCAAAATCGGTGCCATCGAAGACAACATCACCCGCATCGATCTCACCGTCAGCGCAGCCAACCAGACCGTGCTCGGCAAAGCCCAAGTAAGGGTCAAGCTCCACCAATGACCGACACAGTTCCCCGCGACAACACAGCACTCGCTGACAGCACAGTGCTCGCCGACCTCACCACCATCCGAGTCGGCGGGCCCGCACACCAACTGCTCCGACCCACCACCGAAGACGAGCTCATCGAAAAGGTGCGCGCAGTATGGAAACGCGGCGATGAGTGGCTGCTCATCGGCGGTGGCTCCAACATGGTCATCAGCGATGAAGGATTCGATGGCACCGTCATCCACATTGCCACCCGCGGCATCCAAATCGTCTCGCAAGACGACAGCTCGCTGCACATCCGGGTGCAAGCAGGCGAATCGTGGGATGGTCTTGTCAAACGCCTCGTCGCCCGTGGCTGGGCCGGCATCGAAGCACTCAGCGGCATCCCCGGATCGGTCGGAGCAGCACCCATCCAGAACATCGGAGCCTACGGTCAAGAAGTTGCGAGCGCGTTAGAGGGCATCGACTTTCTTGACTACTCCAGCGGCGAACTCGTGCGCCTCACTACCGACGAACTTGAACTCGGCTACCGCAGCTCCGCAATCAAGAGCGGCCGTGCCGGAGTTGTCATCGCCGTCTACTTCGCACTCACTGCAACGCCGACCAGCACCATTCAGTATCAACAGCTCGCCACAGCCCTCAGCGTGAACATCGGCGACGAAGTGCCCGTGCACCAAGTGCGAGACACCGTGCTTGCCCTGCGCGCATCCAAAGCAATGGTGCTCGACCCCAACGAACCAGACTCCGCAAGCTGTGGCTCATTCTTCACCAACCCGATCGTGCCCGAAAACATTGCCAGCGCCCTCCCCTCGGATGCTCCACGCTGGGTCATCGATGACGAACAGGTTTACGACATTGCCGTTCCTCTCGGCGAGGCGCCCGCCCTTCCGCCGGCGCCACAACCGCGCATGGTGAAACTGAGTGCCGCCTGGCTGATCGAGCACTCCGGAGTGAAAAAAGGGTTCCGACTTCCTGGATCGCGCGCGGCTGTCTCCACCAAACACAGCCTCGCAATCGTCAACCGCACCGGCGCAACCGCAGCCGAAGTGTCAGAACTGTCGCGCTACATTGCCGCTCGTGTGTTGGGCGAGCACGGCATCCGGCTGCAGCCCGAACCTGTCGCAGTTGGTGTTGAGCTGAGTTAGTTGAGTTGAACTAGCCATACGGCGCTAGCCGCGCTGAGCTAGCAACCCCAGCTCCATCGCTTTCGTGACAGCGCGTGTGCGGTCCTTCACCTCGAGCTTCTCAAACACATGGATGAGGTGCGTCTTCACCGTCGCCTCGCTCACAAACAGGGCGGCGGCAATCGCCCGGTTGCTGTTGCCCTTGGCCACAAGTGCGAGCACCTGAGTTTCGCGTTCGCTCAGTGTAACTCGCACAGGTTTGCGCATCCGATTCACCAGGAGAGCGGCAATTGACGGAGCCAGCGCCACCTCACCCCGCGCCACCGACCGCAGCCCTGCCAAGATTTCCTCCTGCGGGGCGGCCTTCAGCAGGTAGCCACTGGCACCAGCTTCGATCGCGGCGAGGATGTTCTCGTCAGACTCGTAGGTCGTCAAGATCACAACGCGAACATCGGGGCGTGCTGCCACTAGTTGCGCGGTCGCCTCGGCACCCCCAAGTCCGGGCATGCGCAAATCCATGAGCACGACGTCGGGGGAGAGCTGCGTGGCCAGACTGACCGCCTCGGCGCCGTCGCCAGCCTCGCCGACAACATCAATGTCATCCGCAGAGCTCAACAGCCCGACGATTCCACTGCGCACTATGGGGTGATCGTCAGCAACAACAACACGGATCATGCGAGCACGTCGCTCGGGATGACAGCGCGCACAGTGGTTCCTGTGCCCGAACTGTCGATATCGAGTCGGCCGTTGACGAGCCCCAGTCGCTCACTCATCCCTTCGAGGCCGAAGCCGGTGTGAGTCATTGCAGGATCAAATCCGCCGCCGTTATCTCTCACCGACAGGGTGAGCCCGACACCATCCGCGGTGACGACGATCGTGGCGGTGGTCGCCTCTGCGTGCTTGCGCACATTGGCGAGTGCTTCTTGGGCGCAGCGCAGAACAACCACTTCGGTTTCGCGGGCGATCGCGGGTAGAGCCTTGGCATCCACTGTCACGGTCAGTTGGGTTTCGCGACTGTAGCGTTCCGCCAGTCGTTCGAGTGCGCTGGTGATCCCCTCACCGGTGAGCCCCACCGGTGCGGATGCCGCCACCAGCGCCCGTGTTTCTGCTAACGCCGCGCGGGCACTGTCTTCGATCAGCTCTAGCTGTTCGGCTGCGGCAGCGATCTGGTTGTTGTCGAGTTCGCGCTTAGCTCTTTGGGCAACAAGAACCAGCCCGGTGAGGTCTTGCGCGATGGTGTCGTGGATTTCCCGGGCGAGCCGTTCCCGCTCGCTAGAAATTCCGGCATCCCGGCTGATGGCGGAAAGTTCGTCACGGGTGGAGCGGAGTTCGTCGACAAGGGTTTGCCGTTGGTCGCTGAGGCGGGAAATTTGGGTAATCCATAGCCCAAGAGCGAGACTGAAAATAATCGACAACCCCACGATAGTGCCGCTGTAGAGCAGCGCTTCGGCACTGGTCCCATTGTGAATTACGAAACCCACGCCGACAGAGAGAGCTACCGCAACATTGCCGATGATCGCGTTGCGGGTGCGTTCGGTGATGATCCACACGAGGGGATACGCTATCGCCTGCAAGATGGCCATTGAGGGTAAAAATGCGACACCAGTGCCGACAATCACGACGAGAATTCCGATGTAGACGAGCGCCGTGATCTTGCTGTTGAACGCACGGATGCCGACGATGAACCAGGCGAGGAGGAACGCAATGAGGGTACCCCCGGCCCCGATTCGGTCATTCAGCGTTGCCCACCCTGAACCGGCAACGAGTACGACCATCACCAGCGTGGTGACGACGACGGCGATACTGATCCAGCGCAGGTAACCCATTTAGCTATCCTTGCGGATCCACCGGAAAGTCAGGCGTGTCGCGATGAGACCCAGAACTAGCCAGAGGCCGGTGGCGATCGCAACGCCGGGCAGATTCCAGCTCTCTGACTGCTCAAGAACTTCGAAGCTCGCGGGTAGGAACACTTCGCGCATTCCCTGTGCCATCCACTTAAGCGGGAATGCACTCGCAAAGTTCTGTAGCCACTCCGGCAGCATTGAGAAACCCAAATACACGCCCGAGATGAACTGCAGCACGAGAGCGATGGGAATCACGACTGCTGTTGCGCTCTTTCCGGTGCGGGGCAGCGCACTTAACGCAATGCCGAGCACGGCGGATGTTGAGACACCGAGCACGAAGACCCAGGCGAACGTCAGCCACTTGCTTGGTTCGCTCGGCAATTCGACACCGAAGGCGACACTCGCGACCAGAATCACGAGGGCTGCTTGCAGCACGCCGGTAACAAAGACCCCACCGATCTTGCCGATGAAGTAGCTCATGATGGGCAGTGGTGTTCCAGCGAAACGTTTAAGAGTGCCGTCGCTACGTTCCATCGCAATATCGATGGCCATGTTTTGTAGGCCGCTCAGGAGTAGCCCGGCGGCGAGCATCCCTGGCAAGTAGAACGCCGCAGCGGTCAACGTTTCGCCGCCTGTTCCAAAGTCCTGTTCGCTAAAGGCGAGGGAGAAGATGGTGAGCATCACCACGGGGAAGAGGAAGGTAAAGAACACCGAGTCACCCTGGCGAAAGTAGGCGCGCACTTCGTACTTGATGCGGCTGACACCGAGTGTCAGGGTGCGGCCGAAATTGATGCCGTAGCTACGCCCGGTGAACGTCTTTGGTTCTGGTGTTGTGGTGCTCATCGCGCATTCTCCACTTCGTGTGCGGTCGCATGATCGGCGACGAGCTGCAGGTAAATGTCTTCGAGGCTGGGGCGAATGATCTCGAGCCCAGCAGGTTCGGCGCCGTTCAGCATGAGGGATGCGACGAAGGCTCCCGGGCTGTGGGTGCGTTCTTCGCGCGCTGTTCCCCCATCGCGCCAGCGCACGATCGGCACTCGCGAGTCTGCGCCACCGAGTTCGTCGATTGCTCCTATGTCGATCATTTTTCCTCCGGCGATAACGCCGGCACGGTCACCCAGTTGTGCTGCCTCGTCGAGGTAGTGGGTAGTGAGGAGGATGCTCGTACCGTCCGACTTGAGGCAGCGGATCAGGCGCCAAAACTGTTGCCGGGCCTCAGGGTCGAAGCCTGTGGTGGGTTCGTCGAGGAAGAGCAGCTCGGGGTTGCCGATGATGCCGAGCGCGACATCCACTCGCCTCCGTTGCCCGCCAGAGAGTTTGCGGATGAGGGTGCCCGCTTTTTCTTCGAGTCCCACCGAGGCAATGACCTCGTCAACGCTGCGCGGGTTGGGGTAGTATCCGGCAAAATGGGTGAGCTGTTCGCACACCGTCACGTTGCCGCTCTCCCCCGAGGACTGCAGCACGATTCCGAGCCGCGCCTTCCAGTCGAGGCCGCCCTTGCCAGGATCCACGCCGAACACGCTCACGGTGCCACTGGTGCGATCCCGATAACCTTCGAGGATTTCGATGGTGGTCGACTTGCCGGCACCGTTGGGGCCCAGTAGGGCGAAGGTTTCCCCGCGCTGAATCTCGAAGCTGACCGAATCGACGGCGGCAAAAGAGCCGTAAGTTTTGCGCAGATTGTCAACCTGCACGACGGGGGCGGTGGTGTTCATTCCTCTATCGTCGCCTGTTCGAGGCTCGGGCAACAGGTACTGACGGTTAGAGGTCTATCAACCGATCGGTTGATGCTGTGGTTTCGTGCCGATTCAGGCGGGCCCGTTAGCGTCGAAGCATGAACTCGGTGGCACGATGCTGGCTGAGCACACCCTGAGTCACGATCACGCCAGCGAGCAGAATTCTCATTCGCGCGGTGGCCGCTTTTGTTGGGATCGGACGACGGAGAGCAGCCCCAGAATAAGCACCGCCGCGCCCACGACGATGGTCGTTATGAGAATACTGTCGCTGGGTGTCAGCGACAGCGCCCAGTTTGCTACGTGGTTTCGTTGTCCGGGAGCGCCAAGGACGCTCAGAAGAGCCGTTCCTGCTCCGAACACGAGGAAGCCCCACACGATTGTGCCGAATCGGATTCGTGGTCGAGGTGCTGAAACTGCGGTCTCGGTCTCGGAGGGGGTATGGGTGTCGAATGTCATGTCACTATTCCTTGATCTCGGCCGGTGTTTGCGGGTTGTCGTTGTAGATCCGAACCTGGCCTTGCTGCTGCCACAGATGAACTGTGTGCGTAGAGGTAGCTTCTGGATCGCC
>Ga0307487_1000542_pt1 | contig 29461 bp, 32 predicted proteins | sample CBIW12metaG_FD_203665 | JGI IMG/M metagenome (GOLD analysis project Ga0307487, IMG submission 203665) | Sea-ice brine microbial communities from Beaufort Sea near Barrow, Alaska, United States - CBIW 1.2 | ecosystem: Environmental > Aquatic > Marine > Coastal | place: USA: Alaska | collected... | reverse complement strand
TGATCAGAAAGCGGTTAAATCCGTCATTATTTAGTCGTCTTCCATGATTTGAGGGCGCTCAGCTCAACCCCAGTTGCCAGAGATAAGCTGAACTGGCTAAAAATCGGTGTTTCTGGATGGGCACTAGCTATCCGCGCCATGAGCACCTCTCCTGTGTCTGTTTGTCAGATTATACAGGACAGAAAAATTATCTATACGGATTTTTGTTAAGGGACACTAGAATATGCATTAGCTCAATAGCCGGTATTATCTCCAAACTTATCTTCATCAGTAGGTCTTGAAGATAACTCAGAAATATGACGTTTTTATTTTGCCAGCAAAAATGGGGGTCGGGTTTTGCAATCCGACAATTCGGCGCTACCATGCCTGAATGGCGAGACCACTACGAATTGAATTGGCCGGAGCGCTTTACCACGTGACCGCACGTGCCAGTGCAACGTGCTATTCCCTGGTCGAGACCGCTAAGGCAAACAGTCTGGAGCCCTCGGCGTATATCCAATATGTGCTGGACCGCATTGCCGAGGCAGACACGCTGGAAAAGCTGGAAGCACTGCTGCCGTGGAATGTGAATCTGGAGCGGGCTTCAAAAAAAGTGCCGCAGACCGACTGAGGGCAAGTGGGTCGATTTAAGGGCGCTTACCATCACTTTTGCAGTTCTGATATTTTCCAAGAGAAGCTAAGAGCCCCTGAATATTTCGGAGTCCTAATTCCACTTGCCGGCTGGTCCTGGGCTCTTTGTCCAGTTTTGGAAGGTCAGCGAGTTGCGGTAGCTGAATCCCCAGAGTTCGGGCGACATTTAACGGGTAGTGTTTTCTGTTGCCCGGAAGCTCCTGAATTGCGCTTAGAAGTCGGGATGATAGTTAACGCGGGATCAGCTGACGTCAGATTATGCGCCCAATGCTGACATCGAAGTTATGTGTTATTGGTTTTAGCCTGGCAAACTGCAGGTTATAACTCTGACGACTCGGACCTGTCTTATGGCATCCGCATGTGATTCTCAACGGTCCAAAGTGGCCCATTGGGTTTTGATTTGAGATCATGAGCCTCGTAGCTCTTGTAGAATGATATCCGCCTGCTTCTCTCTGAGGCTGGAACATTGGCTGAAGAAATTATGCGATCATTACCTCCTCTAACAGCATTACGCGTCTTCGAGGCTGCGGGTAAATACCTCAGCTTTACCCTGGCGGCAAAGAACCTTCACGTTACACAGGGGGCGGTTAGCCGTCAGGTGAAACAGCTGGAAGATTACCTCGGCGTGCCACTTTTTGTTCGTCTGCACCATAAATTGGAACTGACGGATGCCGGACGTCAACTGTTTCCAAAGCTAGAGCAGGCGTTTAACCTGATGGAGGTGGCTGTTCAAGAGTTGCGTGACCCTAACCAGCGGCAAAAGCTGAATATCCTAGTCCCACCCACCTTCGCGTCCCGCTGGTTGGCACCCCGTCTGGCGGATTTCCATCACCATTTTCCTGAGCTGGAACTTTCCATTCAGGATCATGAAAGCGAGCGCAACCTGTTCGATTGCTGCATCCGGTTTGGCCGCACCGCAAAAACCAGCCATTACAGTGAACTGTTGATGCTGGAGCAGCATGTTGCCGTCTGTGCGCCTAGCTTGATAGATAAAGCGCAGCAGCTGGATACGGAAGAACGAAGCCTTTTACATATTATCCACGAGGGGCAGCGCCTTCCAGTCTGGCAAAACTGGAGCCAGGAGGCTGGTATGGCCGGCCGTCTGGATATGAGCCGCGGTATGGAGTTCAGCACCCTCGATCAGGTCACCAACGCCGCCGTCAATGGAGCCGGTTTTGCCATCATAGATAAGCATATGATCAGCCGTGAACTGGACGCGAAAGCCTTGGTTCCGTTCAGCAGCGTAGAAGTTGCCGGTCCCTATGGTTACTGGCTTGACGTAAGCAATGAGCGGCAAGGATTGGCTAAAGTTATGCGTTTCACCGAATGGCTGCGGGAGTCGAGCAGAACCTGAGAGCATGGTTATCAGTTTACCGGTGATTACCATCAATATACTGGGGAACGGGTGCTTCTAGATTACAGCAGAACGAAAAAAGCTCTGCATAAGCAGAGCAAGCACATAATGAACGACAGTTTACAGGCTAACAACCGAACTAATGAAAGAGGCCCCACATACAGGGGTCAAGGCCTCTACGTACAGCCGAAGAAAGAATCAAAAATCAGTCGGCAAAGGGCGCCTGTGCTGGCCGTGCGTAGCGGGGAATACGCTTGCCAGAGGTATAGTCATTGATTAGATCGCATGGCGTGTAATTACGTTCCAGTTCGTAAACTTCCTCTTCAGTCAGCCTTGTTTCCAGTGCAGCTAAGGCACTATTAAACTGCTCTGTTGTATCAGCACCAACCAGCATGGAAGTAATCTCAGGCTTGTTTAATACCCAGGCCTGGGCAATCTGTGATGGCAGACAGCCTCTGGCATCCGCAATCTTGGCAACGGAGAGTGAAATGTCCTTCGAAGCCTGATCGTTGTACATCTCTTGAGTGAATAAGTCGGTCTTATTACGATTTGATTGCAGGTCGCTGGTCAGTATGCCTCGAGCTAGCGGGCTGAACACCGATACACCAATCCCCTGGTCCAGGCAGAATGGAATCATCTCGCGTTCTTCTTCACGGAAGGCACAGTTTAACTGCAGCTGCATGTTGATTGGACGAACCCAACCGTTCTGATCGCAGACTTGCAGGATTTTCGCCAATTGCCAGGTGTTCATCGTGGAAACCCCGATGTAGCGGGCTTTACCGGCTTTTACAATATCATTCAGGGCAGCCATTGTTTCTTCCACCGGAGATTCGGTGTCGAAATAGTGGAGCATGTAAATATCTACGTAATCCATACCCATACGAGTCAGAGACGCGTCGATAGCATTAAAGATATGCTTCCGTGAATGACCTCGAGCGTTGATATCGTCGCTCATGGCATAGCCCACTTTGGTGGTGATCACGAGCTCATCACGGCGACCGAAACGACGCAGAACGTTGCAAACTACTTCTTCACCGGCGCCGGTGGAATAAAAGTCGGCCAGGTCGATGAAATTGACACCATTGTCCAAGGCGTGGCGAATGATGGGCTCGCTTTCTTTCTCATCAAAAATCCAGGGTTTCCACGCTTTGGAACCCATATTCATGGTGCCAAGGCAAAGCCGAGATACTTTAAGGCCGGATTGGCCGAGTCGTCTATATTGCATGGTAAATCCTCAAACAGTAGACACGCAAGTTCATCGCCAGCGTGCATGGTCCGGTAAGCAGTATGTGGTTAATAGGCCCAAGGTTTATCTCGAAGGCCCGCTTTGAAGGTTATGACACGGGGCTGGCGACAGCTGTCGGGAATGCCACCGTCTGTTCATCATCGAGATCGAAGGCGTCAGGTGTCAGCTCGACGACCTGTCCGTTGATCTGAACTTTGCGGGCTAGCTTCAGGAAGGCAAACCCAGATCCCAGTACAATGAATAAGCCAGGAACACCGGCGAGGTTGAATAGCATTTTAACGGCATCGACGCCGATATAGCTGGCGCTAATCCAAGCAACGAAGGCGATAGCGCTACCCCAACAGGCTTTGATCCAAAGTGGTGATTTCATATGATCTGCATCGACACCTTTGGTACACAAACCACCGATAGCATCGGTATTGGAATCTGCTGCAGTAATAAAGGTGATAAAGCAGGCGAAAATAAACAGGCTGCTGATCAGTGTGCTGCCCGGCAGTTGGTCGAATAGCACGTAGATCACGGATGCAAAACCGCTGGCGTTGTAAGCGTCGTACATGATTCCGCTCCGAGTCGTATCAAAGAACAGTGACGAACCACTGAAAATACTGAACCAGAGAAATCCAAATAAAGAAGGTAGCAAGGTGTTGACGATAATAAACTGGCGTACGGTGTAGCCTCGGGCAATCTTACCCAGAAACAGGCAACTTAGTGGGGCCCAGGCAAACCAGCTGGCAAAAAAAGCGACTGTCCACCAGCCCGGCCATTGATCGTTACCAGAGGCGCCAGTGACCAGGTTCTTGGCAAAGAATTCCGAAAGGTAGACACCTAAGGATTCAACGCCCAGAGACAGAATAAATGCCGTCGGACCGACAATAAAGATAAACAGGGCACCCACTATGTAGAGCCAGGTATTGATCCGAGCGAGGGTCTGGATACCGCGATGAAGCCCTGATGCTGCAGAGATGATGGCAGAGCCGATGATCCCGATCGCGATGGCTGCGTAGGTAACAGAACTCTTCTCAATGCCTAGAACCGATTCAAGCCCATCACCAATGACTAATAACCCAGAGGTTAATGTGGCTGACATCCCCAGCACCACTGAAAATAACGCCAAGCCATCGATAATCTGACCACCGATACCGTCAACCCAGCGCCCTAGTAGTGGGCGTAACATGGATCCAATGGAAAATTTTAGCTTCAGATTGTGAAAGCTGAGTGCGAAAGCCAATCCAGCGACGGTATAGATACTGTAGGGAGTAATGGTCCAATGTACGAAAATAGTGGACATGGCAAAGCGCATCGATTCGGCGCTTTCCGGAGTGACGCCAAGGTATTTCGGAGGCTCGTAGTAATGCAGGATCGGTTCGGCTACGGACCAGAACAAGATGCCCATCGCGATTACGGTGGTTAACGAAACAGCGAACCAACGAAAGGGAGTGAGCATTGGTAGGGCTTTCTCTCCGCCGATGCGAACTCTGCTAATCGGCGAGAAAAAGGCATAAACCACAATGCCGACAAGAAATACCGCACTTAGGTTAAAGAGCCAAGATAGATTGGTAATGATCAGGTCGTTCAGCGTTGATGTTACAGCGATGAAGTTCTTCTCATCTATGATTGTATAGACGACTGTTAAGGCTAAGCAGACAAACGCTGGCCAGAAGGTTATTAAGCGAATATTACTCATTTTTTTTATTCCTAATCATTATTTTTGGTCAGTAGGGCTAGTTCGCTAGTGATTCAATAAAGTATCTCTCAAGGGATATTAAATAAAAATCATATAAACTCACTAGTACATTACTTTATGTCATCATCAACGCTGTCCTGGAGTTGTTGAAAGGAAAAGCTTCAAACGCCTTAAGTTTATATAGCTATATGAATGTATTCGGAAAATAAAAAATACATATCATCCTTCGCCTGTTCTAGAAAAAGAGGATCCCTCAATGGGCCCTCTGTTTCTATTTCGGCTTTAAAAAAGGAACGTGTTGTTAGCCCCCGTGATATACCCAGACACATTTAGTCTTGGTATAAGACGATAGCGAGTGGATTGCCATTTCCTTCCCCGAACCACTCTGTTTGAAACCTCCGAACGGGCTGCTAAGGCCGTAGCAACCATAACGGTTGATAAACAGCATACCGGCATCGATCTGCTCAGCCACACGGTGTGCACGGGTGATATCACTTGTGTACAGGCCAGCAGCGAGACCAAATGGCGTACTATTGGCCATCTCAACCGCTTCTTCAGTCGTGCTGAAGGGGGTGCAGCAAAGTACCGGACCGAAAATTTCTTCCTGAGCAATGCGGGAGTTTTGGTCCACATTTGAGAAGATGGTCGGACGAATGAAGTAACCGTTGACGTTGTTGCCCTCGGTATCGGCATAGCCACCAGCCACTAGCTCAGCTTCGGTCTTACCGATCTCGATGTATTCCATGATCTTGTTGAACTGTAACTCGTTACACTGGGGTCCCTGGTCTATTCCCTCTTCAAGCGGATTGCCACATTTCACTGCGTTGGCTTTCTCGATCAGCTTAGTCAGTACCTGATCGTAGATGCTGTCGTGAATCAGGAAACGGGTCGGCTCTGAGCATTTCTCACCCTTGTGGGAGAACATCACGTTGAATACACGGTCAACAGCCCCCTCGAGGTCCGGCGTGTCTTCGAAAAAGATGCACGGAGATTTACCACCCAGCTCTAACGTTGTTGCCTTGAGGTTAGATAGTCCAGAGTTCTGCACGATCTTACGACCCACACCGGTGCTGCCGGTGAAGGAGATCTTGTGGATGTTGTCGCTCAGGGTCATCTGGTTAGCCATCTTGCCATCTGTCAGCAATAAGTTGATGACACCCTTCGGGAACTTCAGATGGCGATCGATCAGCTCAATCAGGTAGATAGCGGTGAGTGGCGTGTATTCCGATGGCTTGATGATCACCGTATTGCCCATCGCCAATGCCGGCGCAATTTTCAGGCTCGCCTGATACAGCGGAAAGTTCCATGGCGCGATCAGGCCGCACACTCCGACAGGCTCTTTAAGGGTGTAGTTGAGGAAGCCATCGTCTACCGGTGAGGTTTCACCGTAGAACTTGTCCGTCCAGCCCGCATAGTAATCAAAGATGTCGGCACAGGTGGGGATATCGTCTGCCATGGACTCGCTGAACAGTTTTCCGTTAGCAAGGGTTTCGAGCACCGCCAGCTTTTCGGTGTTTTCGCGAATCAGGGTGGCGATCTGCCGCAACATGGCGGCCCGTTCAGTGCGACTAACCTTCGACCAGGCATGTGCCTCGTGGCAGCTATTTGCAACCTGTGCGGTGTGTTCGACCTGTTCGGCATCCGCCATTGCGAAGCGACACAACTCTGTCTTGTTGGCGGGGTTTTTAACCACCCATTCTTCTGTGCTAGCGCCGTTCACCCACTGTCCGTCGATGTACTGCTGTTTGGGTTGACTGAGCCATTCGGTTGCCCAAGGCAGAGGGATATTATTCATTGAACCCATGTTGTGCTCCTGTTTGCTATCGTTATTGAGGAGGAAAACGGATACGTACTCACTGTTCTGTAGTGAAAAAAACGTATGCAATAGCGGTTAATCTCGACAGACATCAGGTGTGATCTATCTGAACATCTGCTATCGAAAAAAATATTAGAGGGGGTGGGCTGGGTGCACAATTGATATTACGGCACGGCATAGTGCGAAAAACTCATCCTTGAGAATAGGCGTCGCCTAAGAGTTGATTTCTGGTACTGTTTTGCGGGTCTACCACCACCCTGTTCACTTATCCCTCCTCCAAATAACGACGGATCTTATTGAGGTCGCCGCCGGTTTCCTTGAACACCCGGGAGGCGACTGAATAGCCTCTCGCTTTTTTCAGGCGGACCAAGGTAGGAATCAGGGTGTGGATGTTTTGCTGGTTGCGCTCGATATTGATCTCGATACCAGATAGGCAATGCTCGGTAAATACACGCACCCCGTTTTCCAGGCAGGTGATGGCATCCAGGGTATTATTGACCACCATGGCTTGCCAGGGGGTGTAATCCAGCTCTCCATGTTCCTGGGTCATCTGTGCTGTGAAGCATCTGCCCGATGCCTGCATGCAGCAGTGAATCAAGAATTCTGGAATGGTTGGATTGACCTTTCCCGGCATTGCAGAAGAGCCAGGTTGCACCGCTGGCAGGGTGATTTCTCCCAGTCCGGCTTGAGGCCCAGAGGCCATCAATCTGAAATCCTTGGCGATCTTGATTAACCCTCTGGAGAGAAGATCCAGCCGGCTGGCGACGGAAATCAGATCGTCATGATTTTGAGAGCAGTCGATCAGGTTGTCACTCTGTCGAAGGCGATTTGTACCCATTACCATATTCAGTTCTTCAACTATCCGGTCAAAAACTTCGTCTGAACAGTCACCTCGACGACCGATAATATTGCCGCCGAGGTTGATTACATTAAGCGCCTCAACGTCAGTCTTGATGCGACAGATATTGCGTTTGATTAAAGAGGAGTAGCCACTGAAGCACTCTTCGAAACTAATTTCTACGGCATCCTGCAGACAGGTGCGAGATATTTTCTGTACTTGTTGCCATTTACGCCCTTGTTCATCGAAAGTATGGGCGAGATGCATGAGGGCTTCCTCCAGGCCATGCCACTTAGCGATGACGGCGAGGTGGCAAGCTGTCGATTGCACATCGCTGGTGGAGTTGTTCAGGTTGACGTGATCGTTAGGATGGATGGGAGTGTAGCTCCCCAACGGTTGACCAAAGGCATCACGATTAGCGACGTTTGCGATGACTTCGTTGATGTTCATGTTGCTGGAGATGCCGCCACCGCCGTGAAAGGCGTGGACGGGGAACTGATCCTCGGGGAAGGCTTCAATTAAATAATCGATTGCATTGACAATTGCCTGTCCCAGCGAGGTTTCCAATTCCGGTGTCGTCATATTAGCAAGTGCTGCAGCCTTCTTAACTTGCAGCATTCCGATTACCAGTTCCGGGTATGCAGACAATGGCTTCTCGCCCTCTAGGGGATATAGCCGAATCGCCCGTTCTGTCTGTACGCCGTATAGAGCAACCGCAGGAACCTCCAATGAACCAATCGAGTCCTGTTCGATGCGATGACTTTTTTTTTCCATTTGCCTCAAGGCTCCATGGTTGTTTTAGTAGCGTCAATAAAAAGCTAATACAGAGAGGGCTGCAAAGGATTATTTGGAATGGTTGTATGTGGAAAAGTCATCCTCCGGTAGTCCCCCCTAAAAACCGGAGTGCTCAAAAGTAGAATTTTTCGTAAGTTGAACGCAGGGAGATTCTGCATGAAAACATCACGTTTTACCGACAGCCAGATCATGGCGATCTTGAAGCAAGCCGAGAGCGGCATGCCGGTGCCTGAACTTTGCCGTGAGCACGGCATGAGCAGTGCCAGCTTTTACAAGTGGCGAGCAAAATTCGGCGGCATGGATACCTCCATGATCAAGCGCATGAAAGAGCTTGAGGATGAGAACCGGCGACTGAAGAAGATGTATGCCGAAGAACGGCTCAAAGCGGAGTTGCGCAAGGAGGCTCTTGAGGGAAAGTGGTAAAGCCATCTCTCCGCCGCGAGATGGCGCAAACAGCCGTTGCTGCTGCTCGTTGTAGCATTCGTCAAGCCTGTGTGGTCTTCAGTGTCAGTGAGTCCTGCTATCGATATCAGGCCAGGCTCAGCAGTGAGAACGCCGAGATCGCTGATCTGCTGGTGCGCTTGACCCACAACCAGCGCAACTGGGGTTTCGGCCTGTGTTTTCTCTATCTGCGCAACGTTAAAGGTTATCCCTGGAACCATAAACGCGTTTACCGGATCTATCGAGAACTGGAGCTGAACCTGCGCATCAAGCCCCGCAAGCGGTTGGTACGAGAAAAACCTCAGCCACTGGCGGTGCCCACGGTCATCAATGCCAGTTGGTCCATGGACTTCATGCACGACCAGTTAGAGGATGGCCGCAGTTACCGGCTGTTCAATGTGATCGATGATTACAACCGGGAAGGCCTAGGCATTGAGGTGGATCTTTCATTGCCGTCTGAACGTGTTGTAAGGGCCTTGGATCAAATCATCGAGTGGCGGGGTAAGCCCACCCAAATCCGCTGTGACAATGGTCCGGAATACATCAGTTCCACCTTGGCGGTCTGGGCGCAAAAACACGGCATTACACTGGTTTTTATCCAGCCCGGCAATCCGCAGCAGAATGCGTATATCGAACGCTACAATCGCACTGTTCGTTATGACTGGCTGGCCCAATACCTCTTCCATTCCATTGCGGAGGTTCAGGAATATGCAACGCAGTAGCCTGAGCTCTACTTTTGAAGCCTCCTAAAAATGGGGGGATTACCCTCTGGCGTTACCGAATGGAGCAAAGCATGAGTCGCCGGGGAAATTGCTGGGACACTCAGTCTACTATGCTTATGAACATCGTATTGGCCTGACCCGTGCTGGGATTGGCGTAATTGCCTTTGCATTGACCTGTCGGCCGATACAGATGTTCCCCGAGTATTACCGGGCCCAGCGTCTGTGACCTAATAGGAGCTTTGTTCTGCACCGTGAGTGTCCTGTCCTGCGATTGGGATTGGTAATTACGCCTCATTGAGGAGTTCTAGCCATGAAATACGCCTTGGAACAAGAATCTATTCTCGGAGTGGATACACATTTGGATGTTCATGTGGCCGCCGTTATTAATCAATCTGGTCAGTTACTTGGCACCCAATCCGTCTCTACGAATACCGCAGGTTATTTTCAATTATTTCAGTGGGCTTCTGCCTTTGGTGCGTTAAAACGCGCCGGTGTGGAAGGCACAGGAACGTACGGAGCTGGTCTCTGCCGTTTCTTGTGCGACAAAGGAATTATGGTCTTGGAGGTAAATCGGCCTGACCGCGCAAACAGACGACTTAATGGAAAGTCTGACTCACTTGATGCAGAAAATGCAGCGAGATCAGTGTTGTCTGGCGTCTCCAAAGCTATACCTAAGCAGCAGTCCGGTGCCCGTGAAGCATGGTGGTTTCATCCGGCAGGTGAGCCAGCTTCAGACCAGCGAAGTGGCGCATGGATTCGATCTCATACAGCGCATCTTCCATCGCCGGATCCCGATGTGTCGGACCACTAAGCTTGTAAAAGAGTTGCATGCAGTGAACCCGAAGCATGGAAGACAACGGGTACGGTGGCCGGCCGTTCTGGCCCTTGGGGTAGTAATGAGCCACCTTCTTCTACATCTGGTTCCAAGGAATCAGCTTGCCCATCCGTTCCAGAAAGATCTCGCGGCGTGTCTTGCGCTTCTTGTTCTGGTACTCGGCTTCGGAGAAGGTTATCTGGCCCATGGTGGCGGCGAATCCTATGCGGTTAGCGATAGCTGTATTATCGTTGATTTTGGAAAGTTATTCAGAGGTTCCCTAAGCCAAAAATGATCAGGATTTGACCGACTGGTAAGGCCTCGGATACTGCTTTAACGAACGCGTCCTCAATCGCAAAAATTGCCATCGCAGCGATCATCCAAGCGCTGCCAATCACGCTGGCCTTTCGGTCAGTTGCAATCTCAATGGTCACACATGTTCCAGTGCGATTTTGTCGGTTTGATGCACCTGAAAAATTCTTTACAGCCCGGCGAGTCCAAAGTGAATGCACGCCATCACTAGCAGCAGCAGGAAGATGGTTTCTGCTACCATCAAAATCACCGGCTTCCAGCCCACAATCGCCAGTTTCTTGAATGATGTTTTAATGCCCAGCGCAGCAATCGCCGTGATCAAACACCAGGCCGACATATTGGTGAACACTTCGGTGGCCACCGGTGGAATCCAGCCCATGCTGTTAATCAGCACCAGCACCACAAACGCGACCAAAAAGCTCGGCAACGCCGGCACTTTTTCGCTGTCAGATTCCTTGCGGCTTTTGCGAAACAGAAAGATAAACACCATAACTGCCGGCACCAGCATGGCCACCCGCAATAACTTCACCATGGTGGAGACATCACCCGCGTCATTCGAAATGATATAACCGGCGCCCACCACCTGCGCGACATCGTGGATGGTGCCGCCGATCAAAATGCCGGCATTGGTGTCACTCAGATTCAGCGCGGCGGTGATCAGTGGGTAAACAATCATTGCTATGGTAGACAGTGTGGTTACACCGACTACCGTCAGAATGGTGTTGCGCTCCTGAACGTCACTACGCGGCATGACCGCCGACAACGCCAGCGCAGCAGACGCTCCGCAAATGGCAACGGAACCACCGGTCAGCAAACCCATCTCGCGGCTAAGGCCAAGCATTCGGGCCAGAACGGCACCCATGGTTATAGTCAGGATTACCCCAAGAACAACCGTGATGATGGGCCCAATGCCAAGCTCCGCGACTTGATCCAGAGTAATTCGCACCCCAAGCAAGGCGACACCCAGGCGCAAAATAGTGCGTGAAGAAAACTCCACGCCCGCAAGACAGCGGCCCTCTTCCGTCAAGAAGTGCAGCGTCATCCCGAACAGCAGAGCGTAAAGCATTTTAGGACCACCGTAGTGGTCTGAAATAAAGGACGTTGCCAGGGCGATGGTAATGCAAATCACCACGCCTGGCATAACCGCCTGTCCTGTGGCATACATGCCCGGCAATGAAAATCGGGACGACTGGACACTAGACATACTTAATAACTCCAAAGACGTCAGCGTACGGCTGGAACAACAACAACGGGCACCTTGGCGCGTTTAATCACACCTTTGGTGACTCGACCGGCATAAGTGGCCAGGTAACTCTTCTTGTTCGCCGCCATGACAATCATGTCGAATTTCCCGGTGCTGGCGAAATGGCAAATCACCGATGAGGGATAGCCCTCCAGAACCGTTAGTAAAACCTTTCGGTCTTTCATGGCCTCTTTAAGCTGGGGGAAACGGCTCCAGAAAGTTTCGAGCTCTGCTGTAAGAGCTGGATGACTCTGCTCGGTGCCCAGCCCCAAGCTCGCCCACCTGCTCAAAGGTCACCCTCGCTCCCAGCAACGCCACTCCCTATTTTAGGACGGTGCGAGCGGTAAATTCGATGTCCTCGCGGTAACGTCCCTTTTCACTCAGGAAGTGCAACAATATGCCAAACAGCAGGACATAGAGCTGCGTCGGTCCGTCATAGTGATCAGCAATGAAGGTGGTAGCCAATGCGATAGTGATGCACACCAGTAGTCCTCGCCCAATGACGCTATAGCTACTGAGCCGCTAAAATATTCGAGACCGCCAAACGGCCGCAAGAGTCGAGAAAATCCTTGGTTTCATTTGCATATTCTCCCGATTCGTCTGGCACTGTGTTTCTCTCCTTATGCGGCTATTGTGGGATGAAGCCGAGGCGCCACAGCGCAAAGGGCAGATCACGGCCAAGTAATTCTAGCCAAGGGGCATAGGCATATCACGGCTCAAGAATCACTTTGGCGGCAGAGGTACGACCTGCGACGAGTTCGGCGAATGCTTCGGCTCCCTCATCGAGCCGGCGCACTTCAACCCAGTCCAGCGGGCCCAGGGCCTGGGAGTCCAGCAGGTCGACAGTGGCCCGAAGGTCGGAGGGCGTGTAGGTATAAGCGCCCAGAAATGTCACCTCCTTCAAGGTGAGGGCTCGCACGTCGAGGCCGCCTTCGTTGTCTTGAAGGCCGAGGTGCATGATGGCTCCCCCTGGACTTACGGCCCGCACAGCCATGTCGCGGGTGGGGGCCGCCCCCACACAATCGAAGACCGCCTCGAAGGCATCCGGCTCCGGCATCTCGCCACGAGGATCAAAGGCCGCGAGCCCAGCTTGCTCGGCGGTGCGCCGGCGCAACGGGTTGGTATCGGCGAGCCGCAGGTGGCGCACGCCCTTGTGGCGAAGGATCAGTCCCACTAAGAGGCCCACGGCCCCAGCGCCAATAACCAGCACCCGGGCCTCAGAGAGCGGCCGCGATAGGGCCCGTTCCAGGCGGTTGATGCCATGCAGCGCGGTGGCCCCCGGCTCAGTCAAGGCCGCGGCTACCGCAGGCAGTGATTCGGGCAGCTCGATCAGGCAATGATCGGGGATGGTCAGGGTCTCGGCGAAGGTACCAGGGCGGGTCATGCCGATCATGGTGCGATTGCTGCAGAGATTCTGGCGCCCTTCGAGGCAGTAGTCGCAGTAACCGCAGACAATCAGCGGGTTCATGGTGACCCGCTTTCCGGTCAGGGCGCCTTCCACCACTTCTCCGGCAGCCTCGTGGCCCAGAATCAACGGTGGTTGGCGGCGCGGATCATGGCCGTTGTAGGCATGTAGGTCGGAGCCGCAGATACCGGTAGCTAGGATACGCACCCGTGATTCACCCTCGGCCAGCGGAACCTCCTCGGTCTCTCGTAGTTCGATCCGCTCGGGCCCAACATAATAGAGTGCTTTCATGACGCGATTTCCTTGTAGTGTGACGTCACTTGGCGGTAAAACCGCCATCGACGTAAAGGGTCTGTCCGGTGACATAGCCGGAAGCGGGGGACGCCAGGAAGACTGTGGGGCCGGCGATGTCCGCCAGGTTGCCGTTGCGGCCGATGGCGGTGCGGCCGGCCAGAGCCTCGGCCGATGCGGGGTCGTCGAAGACCGGCGCTGTGAGCTCGGTAGGGAAGAAACCCGGGGCGATGGCATTGGCGTTGACGCCATGCTTAGACCACGCCTCGGCCATGGCTCGGGTCAGCTGAACAATGCCGCCCTTACCTACTCCGTAGGGCGCACTGTTGGGGAAGGCCCGCTGCGACTGCAGCGAGGCCAGATTGATGATGCGCCCGTAGCCTTTCTCGCGCATGCCCGGCACCATAGCCTGGGACAAAAAGAAGGGTGTGCCCAGATGAAGCTGCAGGGTCAGCTGCCAGGAAGCCAAATCGACCTCATCAATCGGCTGGCGAAGGTTGACGCCCGCAGCGTTGACCAAGATGGTCACCGTGCCGAAGGGCTCGGCTGCGCGGCGAGCAATATCACCCAGGGACTCCGACACAGCGAGATCGGCGACGAGGGCGGCCGCCTGACCGCCCTGAGCCTCGATGGTCGCCACACTTTCCTCGAGGGCTTGGCGCCGACGAGCAGCCACCACCACTTGGGCGCCCGCCGCGGCCAACGCCTCGGCCATGGCCCGCCCCAGGCCACTGCTTCCTCCTGTTACTAGCGCCACCTGACCATCGAGACTGAAGTTTGGTTGCACCTCAAACCTTCTCATGAATCACCAGATCAAAGGTTTCGTCCGGATAGTATTTGGTCAGACGGACGTCCCCGGTACGGGCATGCGCCTCCATGCCTTCGCAGCGCGACAGGCGCGCGGTAGCCGCCGCCACGCTGCGAGTCGCCTCGCGACTCTGGCGCTGATAGCTCACAATCTTAAGGAACTTCTGGGCACACAGGCCGCCGGTATAGCGAGCTGCCCTTTTTGTCGGCAAGATATGGTTAGTCCCAGAACATTTGTCCCCAAAGGCGACAGTTGTTTCCTCACCGACGAACAGTGAACCGTAACTACTCAGTCGTTCGACCCACCAATCGAGGTCTTCAACCTGCAGCTCCAGATGCTCGGAGGCATAACGATCACTGATCTCAACAACCTCTTGGCGAGTGTCACAGATGATGACCTCACCGTAGTCACGCCAGGCAGCATACGCTGCTTCGCGTTGTGTCTCAGGAAGCGACCCAATTAGGCCAGGCATTCGCTCTGTAACAGCTTCCGCTAGTTCCTTGGATGTTGTGAACAGCCAAGCAGGGGTATCCGGACCATGCTCGGCCTGGCCCACCAAGTCGGCGGCCACAATATCAGGGTCAGCATTATGGTCGGCGATGATCCCAATCTCGGTGGGACCAGCGAACATGTCGATACCGCAGCGCCCGAACAACTGGCGCTTGGCCTCGGCTACGAAACGGTTACCAGGCCCTACGAGAATATCGGCCGGTTTGCCGGTGAAAAGCCCGAAGGCCATGGAAGCAATGCCTTGTACACCACCCATCTGAAGGATGGTGTCAGCCCCGGCAAGGTCCATGGCATAGAGAATTGCCGGGTGAATGCCTTGCTGATCACGTGGCACCGAACACGCCACAACGTTCTGAACGCCGGCCACCTTGGCTGTGGCAACGCTCATGATGGCCGAAGCGATATGCGCATAACGTCCTCCGGGCACATAACAGCCGGCTGTTTCCATCGGAATCAACTTCTGGCCGGCAAAGAGGCCCGGCGACAACTCAGTCTCGAACTCGCCGATGCTGTCACGCTGGGCGACCGCGAAGCGGCTTACTCGTTCGTACGCAAATTGGATGTCCTGCTTGAGCTGCTCGGGTACTTTCGCTTTCGCCGCTTCGATCTGCTCTCGACTGACCACGATATCGCCTTGCCAACCATCCAGGCTGAGACAGTACTCCTTGGCTTTACTTTCTCCCTCAGCTTCGATCTCAGCGAGCATCCTTGAAACAACTTCCTGGGTCTGATCGTAGCCGGTTGATGCGTTTTTATCGGCTTTTTTGTAGTAAGTGATTGTCATTTTTATATTCCTCTCATTTGTCTTATTTGCTCTCGAACCCGGGTGCGGAGACCCAGCACAAAAATCTAAACAGCACATCGGTTGTCATCTTTAATGGCGCAAGATTCAACACCACTCAGGTCTTCTTCATGACATGCACATGATGCTAAAGACTTCGCAGCCACAAAATGTAAGCGCTTACTTTTTTCCAAAATCTGTTCGATACGAGTCGAAACGTTACCGTTAAATTACTGCCACCAAAGGGAAAGCCAGGGAACGAAGGCGACTAATAACGCCACCATAAGCATGGAGAGCACGAACGGAATTGCGTAACGCGCTATTGCGAGGACAGAGCAACCCGTCAACCCTGCAACAACGAAAAGGTTAAGACCCAACGGTGGGGTAATGAAACCTAAACCTAGGGTGGTAATCATCAAAATGGCAAACTGGAAATCGTCCATTCCAATCATTTGCGCAAGTGGCAATAAAAGAGGAGCCAGAATAACGATGTTAGGCGTAGCCTCCATCACGCAACCCGCCAGAACCAAGACCCCGATCATCATCAAAATAATAAGCGCTGGAGAATCGGTAAAGCTGGTAATACTCCCCACCATGGTTTGCGGAATAGCCAAACTGGAAAGCATTTGAGCCAATGGGTGTGCAATAGCAATGATCGGAACAATTACGCCACAAACCCGAGCGGATGATTCCAGCATACGTGGAATATCACTCAGCGTGAGCGTTCCTTGATGAATGCCAACCAACACCACGACTACGACCGCCACCGACGCCGCTTCTGTAGGCGTAAAGATACCTGAGTAAATTCCGCCAAGAATTACGAATGGTACAAACAGCGCCCATCTCGCATCCCAAACAGCGTGCCACCAATTTTGCAATGAGAAACGCGTATGCCCCTTCTCAAAGCTATGTATCCGATTAAGAACTACGTTGGTCATCATAATCGCAAGCATCACCAAAACACCTGGAATGATAGCGGCCAGAAATAACGTAGAAACAGGCATGCCAAGTACTAAACCCATGACGATGTAAGCAATTGAGGGAGGTATTAAAATACCCGTACAAGCCCCTGCAGCCACCAACGCACAAGCTGCTGGAAGAGGATATCCTCGCTCTACCAGACGGGGGATCGTCATACGCCCCACCGCCGCAGCGCCAGCGGCATCAGAACCTGATATACAGGCAAAAAACCCACAGCCCAACGTCGTGGAGCTTCCGAGCCCACTACGAAAACTACCCACGGTAGCCTGAGCTAAATTCAACAACTTATCCGACAGGCCAGAGCGGACCAATGCATCACCTGTCAAGATAAAGAGTGGAACAGCAATTAATGCAAAGGCGTTTATTCCTTCAAAAAGAGAGGCTCCAAATATAGACAAAGGCAGTGCCTCAGTTAATGTAAACGCTGCTAAGGTACCCAGCCCAATAGCAACCCAAATCGGCACGCCTAATGCAATCATGGCGACCAACCCTAGCATCGGTAAGAAGAACGTCCATCCCAGATCAGCGACAGCCGATTGATATGCCAGAAATTCCATAACAATTCACCTCAATCAAACAGTTTCTTGCCATCAAATACTGATTCTCCGCGACGCATTCGGCCTATGTCCGCCACCATTGACTGCAACACTCGCGTTACAATTAATGTGAAACCGAACGGCACTGCAGCCAAAAAGATAGCCTGCGAAACGCGTAAACCAGGCGTTATCGACCCAAAGTTTATGGAGGTAATAATAGGAGAAATCGACAACCACAATGCCCATACAGCCAGTACAAGTGTCGCAATATCTGCAAACCACCAAGCGAGACGCTTCATACTAGGACCGCCAAGGTTGACTAACACGTCGATACGAATGTGCGCGCGATCCCTGACTGCTGCCGAAGCAGCAAGCCAGGCCAGATAAATGAAGGCATACCGCGCAACTTCCTCGCCCCATGGCGAGGAGTAGCTCATTACGAAACGTCGAAAGACTTCGATGGCAATTGTCAAAATAATGAGTGCGTAGAAGGTTAATAGCAGCCAGCGTTCAGCATTACGATCAATTTTGTCGCAGCATAAACAGAACGCTCTCCATTTTGACGTTTTAGCTATTACTGTCAACGAAGTAACCATTGTACTCCTCCGTAGCTGCTAATAATTTTTCGAAAACCTCCATTGAACCAGCCAACTCAAGCTTGGTGTCATTCCAATCCGACAGTTGGTGACCACAACGCGCGCTCCATTGCTCAATCTCGTCAGCGGTGGGTGAGTAGACGTCAACACCCGCTTGACGCATCTGGTTGTAAGCGTAAGCACGAGCCGCTGGAACCTTGGCAAGATTTTCACGGAAGGTCGTCTCAGCGGCTTGCATGACGCCGTCCTGAATGGGAACGGAGAGTGAGTCAAACCACTCCTTATTGCAGGTGTAAACCTGAGCATCAGCAACCGACTGGATAGTGGAAATACTCTGCAAGACGTCCGTGAAGCCGAAAACCAACAGAGCTTGAACGCTGGGATCTAGAGCGTCTGCTACGCCCTGCTGCATAGCGGAGGAAGTTTCACCCCACGCAATCGGCGTTGGATTAGCACCAAGCATACGGTAAACCTTTTGCAAGATTTGCGAGGATGGCACGCGGAACTTGATACCACTAATATCTTCTGGGGTCCTCACCGGGCCATCCAGAAGACCACGACGAACGGCCACGGTTCGAGGATCGAGGATCGATACAGACATAAGAAAGCACCTTGAATCCGCGCTCCTCTATCTTTTTATGCACCACATCCTGCCAAGCTTGCGAAGTTACCAAGTTCACAAAGTTTTGGTTATTACCGCACCAGTAAGGAATATTGATGAGATCTACTTCTGGTGCAAAGGCAGCAAGGTTCGAAATAGAATGCTGAGCTATCGCGACAGATCCATTCTGCACCTTACTGATCAGGGCACCACCCACGCCCAACTCACCGGCTGGTGCCAACCTGACGTAGACCCGGCCACCAGTGAAGTTCTGCAGGTTTTCTTTATAATTTAGCTGCATAATCGGATAAGCTCTGGACGAACCAACACGGTACCCTGTCGCTAGAACGATGGTTACTTCCGCGGCAGCTCGAAGCTCACTCTCCTCTTGAGCCGTTTGAGCCATGGCTTGCTCTGAGAATAGGACGCCACCAACAGCACCAATAGCAGCGGCGCTAAAGCCGTACCGCCCAACTGTCATCATGAATTGGCGGCGTTCTGGCAGGCTAGGCTCACCAGAAACACTTGGTTTGAATGTATTGAAATAATTGAACGGGGACATCAGCATTCTCCTTGTATTTATTGTTAAGCCTTCAATAGGCTTGGCTCATGCGGTGTGAGAATTTCGAGATTCGAGCCTCAGACAGGCAGAAATAAAAACACCTGTAGCAATCACCAGCAGCACCGCTTCTTGGGCAGCAGAGATATCCAACAACCCTGGGCTGAAGCGCTGAATAGCAATATTGAGGAAAAAGATCGCAAAGAGACCGAAGGCTATCCACATGAAAGCCCCTATACCCTTACTATTGGGAGGTTTATTCGGTGAATCCGACATATGTTTACTCCTCGAATCTTGTTCTTGTAATTATCTTTCGGCCGTCAGTGTTTCCGCGCCCAGTCTTGACAGTCAAACTTTCAAGTTGTTATAAAAGAGAACTTGAATGTAAGCGCTTACAAGGCCATTTATTCAACTTAGACTCATATAGATGAGTTGTCCAGAAAAATCTTTCTCCGCTATGATCTCGTAGATGAACAGGGACCTAATGATTTGAAAATAGGAATAAATCTCTAATGAACAGTGAATTAAAAAACGCTCTATTGGCAGATGTGGCTCGAGAGGCCCGCGTTTCGACGGCCTCAGTATCAAGGGTCCTAAATCGAGCCCCGCATGTTAGCAAGCAACTACGAGCGCGTGTAGAGGCCGCCATAGATAAGCTTGGCTACGTGCCGCATGGCACCGCCCGCGCCCTTGCCTCGCGGCATATTGGTGCGATTGGAGTACTTGTCCCTACCCTAGATAACGCTATCTTCAGCACTGGTATCAACAGCTTGGAGCAGCGTCTCAAACATCACGACTGCCGCCTGCTTATTGCCACCTACCGCTACGACCTAAATGATGAACTCGAAGCTTTGCAGACCCTGATCCAGCACGGTGTTGATGGTCTGGTACTGATCGGTCATGATCACCGACCTCTCATGCTGTCGACCCTGAAGCGGCGTAAGCTTCCCTTCTTGACCTGTTGGCATGGAATAGACGACGTCGAATGGCCATGTATCGGGTTTGACAATACCGCCCCAGCACTCGCGCTGGCCGAACACCTGCTGCAACTTGGGCATCGTCGGCTAGCAGTGGTAAGTGCACCGGTAGAGAGCAACGATCGTGCCCGTGCCCGGATGCAAGGTTTTCTTCAGGCAGCTGCGCAGGCCGACTGTTTGATACCACCAGAGCAAATCGTCACCGTGGATTACGGTATTGCCGAGGGTTTTCAGGCGTTCGAGACACTAATGCGACTCCAGCGCCCACCAACTGCAATACTTTGTGGCAACGACACCCTGGCTTTCGGCGTAATGTTGGCCGCCCAGCGTGCCGGTGTTAGCATACCCCATGAACTCTCAGTCACCGGCTTCGACGACCTCCCCCAAGCACGCTTCATGACTCCAGCGCTAACTACCGTTGCGGTTCCCGCCGCCGAGATCGGGCATAGAGTAGCCGACGCATTAATCGCGCGAATTGATGGCAATACGTCTCCTCATCAGCTGCTGCTCGATGCGCCCTTAGTAATCCGAGAATCTACTGGTCCATTGAAAACAAATCACAGATATTCAGCCTGCCGCAGTATGAGTCTCAAGAGCGATTAACAGGGAAGAGGACAATATGACTCGATCACACCCCTCTCATCGCAGTTGAAAGCAACGCTCACCAGGCACTTGAACGCCAGGCTGATCCAGCATCGCTTCAAACAATGTCTCGACATGTTCGACGAAGCCTTATGAATACCGCTTCGGATATATCAATAAAATCAGTTGGTTCATGCTTAGGTTGGCAAAAGGGTGTTGGCGAATAAAGAGCTCGCTTAGTACTGAGCATCGAAATTCTGAACATGATGATAAAAAGCAGCCTACGCTTAATTAAGTTCTTTAGCAGCTAAAGGCCTACTTTATTAATCTATATACCTGACAGACAATAACGTATCACAACATGTATCAATAAAAATGAGGTTTATTTACCCCAATAACTTTTAACACTACTATCAATCTAAAGCCAGCAGGCCGAACTAAAGCTCATTAAAGTAACAATACTGGCTCGTTTCACAACGCGAAACGCGCCACTCCACAGGTCTTCCTTGAAGATCCTTAGCAATACGTCGAATCTCCAATAATGGCGTCCCTTTCTTAACTTCTAGGTGAATCTCGTCCGCTTCGTTGGCTGCGACAGCGGATAACCGCTCTTCGGCGTTAGCCACGCTACAGCCAAACTGCTTTTCATAGAGTTGATAAAGCGTGTTTGGTAATGGCAAGGGCGCTATTTCGAGTCCAGAAAAAAAACGTGCAGAGACAACTACGTCTTCAAGTAGCGTAGGAGAACCGTCTAAATCACGCACCCGTTTTATATGAATGACTTTCTCTCCAATTTCCAACGCTAAAATCTTAACCTCCTCCGGTGTTGGTGCGCGTTGCTTTCTGAGAAGCACCCGTGATGATGGAAGACTACGCTTTCCATCCAGACGCACCAAATGAAAGAACTGAAACAACGATCGATCAGTGTCGTGAGTCGCTACTACCGTACCCTTACCGTGATGGCGAATTACGACTTGGTCGCTGGCGAGCGCATCCAAAGATTTTCTCAAGGTGCCTACGCTCACTGCATACTCCTTTGCAAGAGCAGACTCACTCGGTATGAAAGTTCCTGGGGCCCACTCCCCAGACACTACCCGCGCTAACAACACCGCTTGAATTTGCTGATACAATGGGCTAAATGTTAATGTGACTGGCCTATTCATTATAATTCCTTTTTTATATATGAATATATTATAGTTGGTTTATTTGACGGGAAAATTTAAAATTTTTCATTAATAAATTTAAACCTAACAGCGCATCAACTCAAGCAACTTTTTAATTATCATAAAATACCAAATTAACACATTATTACAGCACTGAAATACTGTAAAAAATTCCCTCTTGCGCTTTTCATTGAGCGCAAAATAGTTATAACGCCAAGTTACTCATTCACTAATACTTAACAGCATATATGATAAATCATCCATTCACTAAGTACGAATTCGCACATGACACAGCATTCTATGTATCAGCGTATTTATCATCTAAAAAGCATCAATTGAACCTAGTGCCACAAGAAACCTCAAAAATTACAATCTCAGTGCCCTCGACTTGAACTCTATACTTTGAGACGTTGCCAGGTTGATACGCCAGTTGCTGAAAAGAAATCTACTAATCTTCGACAAGTCTTTATTTATAAACTAATTTACTATCAACGATTTAAACTCAGTGTATGAAAATTTTAATTAACCCTTTAAATTTTACTAAAAATTATGCAATTTACTACTAACTTTATGGTTTTTCTGCGGCCCACCTCATAAATCATTGAACAACATCCGCATGCCGCTCCAAGTTAGCCACTAACTCTGAAGGCAGCAGCAGGAGGCCATCAAATTCACGCCTTAGTTGATAGCGGCGATCGCCTGGCAGGCGCACGCCTGGCTGATCGAGCATCGCCTCGAATAAAGTTTCAATATGTACTGAGAAGCTAGAGGAAAAGCGTTCTGGATCAAATAACAAAATCAAGTGGGCAGTGTTCGGCGCGTCTCCTTCAGCTTCGAAAAAGGAACTAGCTTGAAAGCCAAAATGGCCACCAGCTAACCCTGCTGTCAGTAGTTCGACCATCAATGCCAGTGTAGCGCCCTTGGCATCCCCAGCCGGCACCATGCTGCCGGCAATGGCTGCATCTGGGTCGGTGGTGGGACGCCCATCAACATCTAGTGCCCAGCCATCAGGAATCAGTTTTCCAGCTTTCTTGGCCAGCATCACTTTTCCTCGCGCCACTTTAGACAAAGATAAGTCGATCAACAAAGGTTCAGCGTTCTGACGCGGACAAGCAAAAGCGATAGGATTCGTGCCGTAAAGCGGTCGACTTCCACCCCAAGGTGCCATAGCTGAAGGCGCATTGCTGAAACCCATTGCCATCAGCCCTTGATTTGCTGCTACCTCTACCGGCGCACCGGCAACACCGAAGTGGTGAGAACGAGCAATAGAGACCGCCGACAGCCCATACTTTCGGGCTGACTCGATCCCAGCTTTAACCCCTACCGTCACTGCAGAAAAAGCCAATCCGTGACCAGCATCGACTCGAACAACGGCACCATCAATCTCTACCTTCGGTATTGCAGTAGCATCAACTTTGCCTGTTGCTGCCTGCTCCAAATAAAATGGCAACCGCGACAGACCATGAGAAGGCAAGCCATCACGCTCTGCGTTTAACAGCGCTTCTGTAGTGGCGATAGCCTCAAAGTTGCCAAAATTATGAGCACGCATCGCCTTCATCGCAAGCTTTCTCGCAGCCTCTAGAGTTATAGTAACTTGTTTGTTCATTTTCCTGCACCCCCCGATCGACTAGCAAGCACAGCACACACATTATCAGCAGTCATTTGGCTAATACGAGCGTTAGATTCCTTTGTCACTCCAGCAATATGTGGTGTTAGTATTACGTTAGGAATACCTTCAAAAACCGATTTTGCTGGCAGTGGTTCCTGTTCGAAGACGTCCAGCATAGCTCCGGCTAACCCCCCTTCGCGAAGGACATTTGCGAGCGCTACTTCATCAACGATTCCCCCTCGCGCGGCATTGATTAGAACCGCAGTGGTCTTGAATCGCTTAAGGCGTGCGGCATCAATCAGATGAAAAGTCTCTTCGGTCAGTGGTACATGCAGGCTAATTACATCGGCTTCATCGAGCAATGAGTCGAGGCTGTCACAGCGCCTTATATTTTTCCATGCATGATGCTCGACAGCCAAGTGTGGGTCGAAGGCAATCACTTCCATGCCCAAAGCCAGCGCTCGGTGCGCTGTTTCTTGTGCAATAACACCAAAACCTACTAGCCCAAGCACGCTACCGCAAACTTCGTTGCCGATCAGCGCTTGCCGTGGCCACTTGCCAGTCAACATCGTTGCGCTAGAAAAGTAGGCACCACGGCGAAGCATCAGGGCACCCCCGATGACATACTCGGCAACCGAACTGCCATTGCCCCCCATTGCCGGTTTAACCTCGACTCCGCGTGCCGCACAAGCATTGAGATCAATATTATCGAGGCCAACGCCAAGCCGGCCCACAACTTGTAAATCAGGAAAGTTGGCCAACAATGCGTCGTTGACTTGAGTGCGATTCCGCACGATCAGGCCTCGGACTCCCTGGCCCAGAGCCAGCAGTCGTTCGGGATCTTCCACAAATGTCGGGTCGAAAATTACTGAAAATTCCAGCTTAAGAGTCTCGACAGCCGCCTCGTCCATGAACTCACTAATTATAATATCACTCATCGTTTTTTCCATTTTAAAGCCCCTGCCACAACAGGCCTACCGGTAGTGGTACGTTGAGAAGAATGGCAAACAAAGTATAAAAAAATGTAATGATTCCAGTTAATACCAGGCCATAAAAAATCGCACGTTTGCTCGTCCAACCATGATAATGAGCCAGCAATGCCAGTAACACTGTAGCGAGTACACTGGCAAATATGAACCCGAACCACTTGAGAGAAAAACTCCATAGAACTAACACGCAGATGAGCCCTAATCTACGTACAACGCTACCAGACTCCGGTTTCGACATTTTTGGTTGAGATAAAAATGCGCGTATTAAAAGTACAATACTGAATATCAGCAATAGGATGGCTATGGTACGAGGAAAGACGCTAGCCATAATCGACATGTCGCGACTAAACCACAACGCGCCAAGGGCGATAACAACCATGATTGATGCGAGGATACGATCTGTACGTTCCGCATTGACTTGGAGAGGACTTATCTCAGTGCTCATGCTGAACCTCCCTTTTTTTTAATGGTTTAGCTATTCGACTGGATCGCATACGCCAAAGCGGATAAAGGGCAGATATCACCACTAGTATAATGATTGCTAATGAAATTGGACGGCCAAAGAAAACCATTAATACGGAGCCTGAGGCATTGCCCATCAAATATCCCTGCACAAAACCTTGTTCGGCAATGGGCCCCAGAATCAAACCAAGCACGATGGGCGAAGGCTTGATGTCATAACGTGCAAGCACCCAACCTATAACCCCGAGCACTACCATAACAACAACATCAAAGGAATTGTTACGGATAGCGTAAGTGCCTATCACAGTCATAAAGGCAATACTCGGGACTAGTAGAGCCTTAGGAATTGCCACAATCGATTTAAAAGCATAACGCCCGATCAGCAATCCTATGGGAAGCATAACTAAAGTAGCGATAAACAAGCCACCGATGAAGGTATAAGTAACATTAGCATGGGTGGTGAACATTTCAGGCCCAGTTCGGAAACCCTGCACCAATAAAGCACCAAGAATCACCGCATCCGGCGGTGTACCAGGAATGCCCAACACAAAAGTTGGAATAAATCCGCCGCCGACAGTGGCGTTGTTTGCTGACTCGGTGGCGATCACCCCATCTGGCTCACCTTGACCGAAATACTCTTTACGTGATGATGTACGCCGCGCCTCGGAGTAGGACACTAAGCTGGCAATCGAACCACCAGCACCGGGCAATATCGCAATGATGGTGCCGATCACAGCGCTTCGTAGCGAGTTAAATTTGCTACGCCACATAAGACCTAGACTCTCACGAAAGCGGATGCCACGCCCTTCATTTGGTGGCTGCAAATGGGCACTTGGAGTGGCGACCAAATCAATCAATACCGGTATGCAGTACAAGCCTATTAAGGCCGAAATGATCTCTACGCCTCCAAGCAAGAACTGTGACCCGAACGTATAGCGGATATCCGCTCCGATTACTGCCACACCCACCGTAGAAAGTAGCAAACCGATGCCAGCACCAATGAAACCTTTAAGCGTAGAACCTGCTGAGAGTGCAGATATTAGTGTTAAGCCGAAAATTGCCAACCAGAAATACTCTACTGGTCCAAACTTCAAGGCAATTTGAGCTAACAAAGGCGCTAGCGTCACAAGCGCCAACACACCCACTAGTCCGCCCACCACTGAGGACAGCGTGGAGAGAGTGATCGCGAGATCACCGTCACCACGACGCGCCATCGGGTACCCGTCGAATGTAGTAGCGATTGCTGAAGGAGTACCCGGTGTGTTAACCAAGATGGCGGCATAGGAGCCGCCATAAATGGCACCGGTGTAAATGGCACCAAGCATAATCAATGCTGCTTCCGTTGGCATTCCAAAGGTAACCGGCACAAGAACCGCTACCGCCATGGTGGCGGACAGTCCCGGCAAAGCGCCGATGAAAATCCCTGCTGCCACACCTAGTACCGCGAGAAACAGATTAAAAGGAGAAAGAGCGGCCAGCATGAAATAAAAGATTTCCATTTACTACCTCCGTGCCGGATGGTTGCTGAAAGCTTTCAGGAACCAATTTTGAAAATGAATTTCAAATCATTTATTGATGTTCATTTTATCCGCGATCTTTTCATATTCCTTTTGTCGCTCAGCCATGAACTCCCCCATTTCTTCATAGGGCACGTCAATCAGCACGAAGCCTAACTCCAGCATCTTCTCTCGGAACTCGGCATTTTGATTAATCTGTCCAAAAATATTGGAGAGTTTTTTGACTATATTTTCGGGAGTACCTTTTGGAACCGCCATTCCACGATACGCGCCCCCAAACATTTCATAACCTAACTCTTTAAAAGTCGGGACATCAGGGAACTGCGGGTGGCGCTCTTTTGAAGCGACGGCCAACATCCGTGCTTTGTCTCTATGATTAGACGCCACCGTGGTGTAGCCCCATTCAGCTTGAACTTGGTTACCCAGTAATGCCGCTACCGCCGCCCCGGTGCCTTTAAAAGGAATATAAGTAGTCTTAATATCGGCTAGCATTTCGAGTTTACGATTAGCGATGTCGTTGGCCGACTGGGTGCCACTGCCAGACAATGTAATTGCTCCAGGTGATTTCTTCGCAGCGGCAACGAAATCCTCTAACGTCTCATAAGGACTATCGTTGGTAACGATTAAAGCGTCCGGTGAATAGTGAAAATAATAGAAGTTCTTAAGATCCTTGGTCTTAAAGCCCGGATCCTTGCCCATAGGCTTGAGAATGATATGAGGCAGGTTAGTGCCCATAATGGTATAACCATCGGCCTTCATTTCGTTAAGCTGCGACCAGCCGACGGCTCCACCGCCGCCTGCCATGTATTGAACGATTAATTGCTGATCGGTAATCTCTTCAAAGTACTGTTGTTGAAGCCGAGCACTAATGTCAGATTCACCGCCGGGCCCAAAGGGAATAATGTATTGCACGTTACTGGTGGGGAAATCATCTACATCTTGAGCTGAAACTTGGCCGCTAAACGCGGTTATAGAGAGCGATATAGAGAGGAGCGTTGCTAAGAAAGGAGCTTTGTAAATTCTTGAACTAAACATAATAGTCTCCGATGCAAATTGTTATATCATTGTTATTTATCGGGCTAGGAGTTTCATGCAGGACCTAAAGCCTGCTCATAACACGGGCGGCATTTGCCACCCGGTTATTTTTCATTTTTCCAAAAAAGTGTTGTTGAACCAAGTGAATCGATAGACACAAAAAGCGAAACATAACTGAGCGTTAATTAGGCTCTTAGTACAACGCCGCGATTCACTGTTGCAAAAATTTATGCGTTTCCTCAGGCACTCTCGAACAACCGGGTTAGCACAAATTCGCGGTGCCCTAAAGCTTCGGCCGCTGTATTACGCCCGTTCGCAGTACGAAACATCATTTCAAGAAGCTCATCACCCGCTTCTTGCATGTTGATTTCTCGCTTTAAAATACCTGTAACATCAACGTCAACGTGCTCACCCATCGTGCGCAAGGTACGCGGATTAGCGCAAATCTTGATAACTGGAAGAATGGGATTCCCAATGACGTTACCTTGTCCTGTGGGGAAAAAGTGCGCCACATAGCCCGATGCCGCACACAAAGTTACCATCTCCGCAGCTGCAGATGAGGAGTCCATGAACCATAAGCCAGGTTTATCCGGCGTCTCTGCCTTATCAAGTACACCGTCGACTTGGCAACGGTGGCCGATCTTTTGAATGTTGCCTAACGCTTTTTCTTCGATAGTGGTCAGCCCACCCTCGATGTTTCCCTTAGTCGGCTGGGATTCTGAGAGGTCGCTAGTTTTGTGGCGATTAATCACTTCAGCGTAGCGATCGAACATTGCCTGAAATTTTTCGCGAATCTCAGGGGTGGCACAGCGAGCAGCCACCAAATGTTCACCGCCGGTCAACTCTGTAGTTTCACCGAACACTAATGTACAACCCGCGTCGTACAGCTTGTCAAAGGCATCACCAACGGTAGGATTTGCTCCACATCCTGATGTCGTATCAGATTCACCACACTTGGTTGACACCCAGAGCTCGCTAACATCGCACTCTTCACGCTGCAGTTCGGTGGCGTACTGGACGTATTCTCGAGCAGCTTTTGAAGCAGAACATATGGTATTATGGTCGCCGTTCTGTTCGATCCAGAATCCGATCACAGGTTTGCCCGTAGCTTTGATACCTTCTACAACCTTGGCGGTCCAACCCGGTTCGATACCAATAACCACTACAGCCGCGACGTTGGGGTTACTACCAGTGCCAATCAATGTACGAAAATGTAGATCCAGATCAGCGCCGAACTGTAGGCGCCCATAAGGATGAGCCAGAGCCATAGTACCCTTAATATTGTTAGCCACTGCTTCAGCGGCGGCATTGGAAATATCGTCCACTGGTAATATGATGACGTGGTTACGAATTCCTACACGGCCATTATCGCGACGATAGCCCATGAACTTGCGTCCCTTGAGTTCCATACTTACCACCTCTTTGTTTTGACGTTGTGGACGTGAAGATGCTCACCCTGGTTGATTGATTTAATTGTTTTACCAATGTCGACCCCGTACTTGATTACGGTATCACCTTCGGCTAGATCACGAATGGCCAGCTTGTGGCCGATGGGGATTGAGTCACGAACCTCAAAGATAACAGTCTGATCTTGATGCATAACCCATCCCGTCAGTTTCTGTCCCGCCTTAATGCCCTCTACTACGACCACACCGACACTGTCATCGGCGTCGTGCACTACGAAATCGATACTCATCGCACTCTCCTGCACGGCAATCTTGTTGTTTCGGTTAATTTACAACCATTAGTTTGAACTTTTGCTTTCTGCTTTTTCTACAACTCATTTATAGGACATAAGACATACGACAGTCAAGTGCATGTCGTAAATTAAGTTTTTTGCACTTCTCTACGCTCGCTCGAATAAACTAAAAACCCAACAAAAATGCAGCTATAAACTCTGAATTATTTTTTATGTGATTATAAAAAACTACGTTTAGCCTTCCACTAGTGTCCCTTAACAAAAATTCGTATAGATAATTATTCTGTCTTGTATAATCTGACAAACAGACACAGGAGAGGTGCTCATGGCGCGGATAACTAGTGCCCATCCAGAAACACCGATTTTTAGCCAGTTCAGCTTATCTCTGGCAACTGGGGTTGAGCTGAGCGCCCTCAAATCATGGAAGACGACTAAATAATGACGGATTTAACCGCTTTCTGATCA
>Ga0307487_1000541_pt1 | contig 29466 bp, 30 predicted proteins | sample CBIW12metaG_FD_203665 | JGI IMG/M metagenome (GOLD analysis project Ga0307487, IMG submission 203665) | Sea-ice brine microbial communities from Beaufort Sea near Barrow, Alaska, United States - CBIW 1.2 | ecosystem: Environmental > Aquatic > Marine > Coastal | place: USA: Alaska | collected... | reverse complement strand
GGCCTGCGCGCCTGGTCCGAGATGCGCAGGAGTAAGCCCACTACTATCCAGTTCGCGAGCATCGACGAACCTCCGTAGGCAAGGAATGGGGTCGTCAGGCCGGTCAGCGGGATGACCCGGGTGACGCCTCCCACGACGATGAACACCTGGAGCGCGAGCGAGAAGCCCAAACCCGCCGCGAGTAGCTTGCCGAATCCGTCGCGCACGCCGATGGCCGTGCGCATCGCGCGCTGCACGATGATCACGTACAGAGTCAGGATTGCCATCAAGCCCGTCAGGCCGAGCTCCTCGCCGAGCGAGGAGATGATGAAGTCCGACTCAGCGTAGGGAACCAGGTCGGGGCGCCCCTCGCCAAGACCGGTTCCCAGTAGGCCACCTGAGGCCATCCCGAACAGCCCGCGCACCAGCTGCTCCGACGCGCCCGATGAGTAAACAGACGGGTCGAGTGCATGTAACCACGCGTCGTACCGCGACTGCACGTGGGAGAACACGGTTCCGGCGAGCGCCGCGCCGGCGGCGAACATCCCGAGGCCAACGACCACCCAACTGAGCCGCTCCGTCGCGACGTAGAGCATCGCGAGGAAGATGCCGAAGAACAGCAGCGAGGTGCCGAGGTCTCGCTCGTACACCTGAACAAGCATCGTCGCGGCCCACACCAGGATCAGTGGGCCCATGTCGCGCGGGCGGGGGAAGCGCATCCCAAGAAACTTGGGACCCGCGAGGGCCAAGGTGTCCCGGTTAGTGACGAGGTAGCCAGCAAAGAAGATGACCAGCGCGATCTTGGCGAACTCGGCGGGTTGCAACGAGCGCCCAAAGACATTGATCCAAATGCGAGCGCCGTTGATCTCCGTGCCGATGACGGGCATGAGCGGGAGCAGCAGGCCTACCAGGCCGATCAGGCCTGCTGTGTAGGTGTAGCGGCGCAGCACGCGGTGGTCGCGGATCAGCAATAGCACGCCGATCATGAGCGCGATGCCGAGGATCGCCCACCCCAGTTGAACGCTACCGAAGGTGGTGTCGCGCCCACGCGCCTCGTACGCGAAGTCGATCCGGCGAATCATCGCGAGCCCAATGCCGTTCAGGGCGAAGACGGCCGGCAGTAACACCGTGTCCGCGGACGGTGCAAAGCGGCGCAGCACGAGGTGTGCGGTGATGGCCAGCGCCACGGCGCTCAGCGCGTAAATTCCGAGCGCCTTGAGTTCGAGAACGTCCGCGTGGTAATCGACCAGGCCGCGAGCGAGCACCGCGATGAGCACCGCGATCGACAACAGAGCAATCTCCGACCGCCGCCCTTGGTGGACGCGGATCTCGGCGACTGTAGCCACTACCGATCCGCCTCGAGCGTGCCGACGACCTCGTAAGCGTCGGAGACTGACTCCACGCGGATGGTGCCACTGATGCGGTCTCGCTCAAATGGAGCGATTGCGTCGAGCGAGACGGTGGTCTCTGTGACGAGCGAATGTAGATCGAGTGGGCCGAGTTCGCCGGGGATTCCCCGGAAAACGGCCACCTGGTTGTTGCTCTCGCCGATGTAGTACTGGTTCTGTGCCCACGCGTACGCACCCCAGGCCGCGGCGAGTACGCCGAGCAGTGCGATCACGGGTAGCACCCAAGGACGCATCCGCTGCCACTTGGTGGCCCAACCCGCTGGCTCTTCGTCGTCTTCCGGCGCTTCGCGGCCCGCGAGTTTGGCTGCCTTGCCAGCCGCCCCCAGGCTTCCCTGGGAGGGGCGGTGGCGGTCACGTGCAGCAGAGCCCACGATCTGCGACGCGGTCGCGGGGCCCACCCCGTCTGGCGAGGCGTCGATGTCGACAATGTCGCCGATGATGCACGTGACGTTGTCCGGGGCGCCGGACGCCAGCGCCAAGCCCACCAGCGCATCGGCACAATCTGCGGGGTGCTCCACCTCCAGCATCGTCCGCTGTATGGTTTCGCGGCTCACGACGCCCGAGAGTCCGTCTGAGCACAGCATCCATCGATCGCCGGGGCGCGTCTCGCGCACCGAGATGTCGACAGGGACGTCAGAGTCGATGTCGCCCAGCACCCGCAGCAGCATCGATCGCTTGGGGTGGTTCTCCGCATCGGCGACGGACAGGCGGCCGGTGTCGACGAGGTGCTGGACAAAGCTGTGGTCCGTGGTGACCTGATCGAAGTCGCCATCGCGCAACAGGTAGGCCCGCGAGTCGCCGATGTGTGCCATGGCCAGCGAAGATCCCGACCGCAACAACGCCGTGACGGTGGTGCCTAGGCCGGATAGTTCCGGGTCGTTCTTGGCGCGCTGGACGATCTCCGCGTGCGCGTCCTCTATCGCCGCCTTGAGCTCGTCCAGGGCCTCGTCGGGGCCGAGCGACTCGCTGTCCAGCTCCGCCAGGCGGCCGATGACGATCGACGACGCGATGTCCCCGCCCGCGGCGCCGCCCATGCCGTCCGCCACGAGCAGGAGGTGCGGTCCCGCGAATGCGGAGTCCTGGTTGTTGGCGCGAACCAGGCCCACGTCCGAGCGCGCGGCAAAGTCGATTCCTAAAAACACGTCACGACCTCAATTCGATCGCGGTGGCGCCGAGCGACAGCCGGTCACCCTTATGGAATGGCACCGGGTCGTCGACGCGCTGGTTCGACAGGTACGTCCCGTTCGTGGATCCCAGGTCCTCAACCATCCACTGGCCGTCGTCCGGATACACGCGGCAGTGGCGCGACGAGCAATAGTCGTCCTCGATCACCACGGTGCACGTCGCCGCGCGGCCGATGAGGACCGGGGCGCTGCCGAGCGGGATCACTGTTCCCTTGAGCGGGCCAGCCACGACGGCGAGGTGGGCCGCAGTGGATTCCCTGGTGAGCATCCCCCCGGCCCGAACGCCCGTCGCGGAGCGCGATGGCGACGCCATCTTCTGAGCCCGAGCATCGGCCTTCCGGCGACGCGCAAGCCCCTTGCCGCGGGACGTGACGCGCGTGCCGTAGAGGTCCGCGCGGAGCACCCCGATCGCCGACAGGACCAGAGCCCACAGGAGGATCAGGAACCCCAGTCGCAGGAGCGTGATCGAGATTTGGCTCATCGCCTAGTCTTCTCCGTCCGCGGCAATCCCATCCCAATACATGATGGTGGTACGTCCAATCGTGATGGCGTTGCCGTCGAGCAGCGTCACCTCGTTGATTCTTTGATCCTCCACGAAGGTACCGTTTGTTGAGCCAAGATCCGTGAGGATAGTGCCGTTTGGCGTGACTTCGAAGCGAATGTGCTGCCTAGACACCCCCGAATCGTCCACCACGATGTCCGCTTCGGTGCCGCGGCCGATGGTAGTGGTCGCGCCGGTGAGGTTGTATCGCGAGCCGTCAACGTCGAGCAGCGGGTAGCGTGACTTTGGGTCCCGGCTCGTGACCGGGGCAACCGGTCCGCGAGTGGTGCGCGACGCCACGGCGTAGCGGCCGGTGGCGAGAGATTCGTCTTGCGCGAACTCGACATTGACCGTGCCGACGAAGCTATAGCGCTGGCGCTCCGCGTGTTCCTGCAACGCGTCCTTGAGCTCGTGTTTGAGGGCGTCCTCGCCCCAGCTGCTGACCGTTGCGTGATCCGTGGGGGACAAGGAGATCGAATACTCGTTGGGCGTGACCGTCCTGTTGCGGTCCACGGCGGCGGCGCGCGCGTCCGCCTCCCGCTTGAGCGCGCCTGCCAATTCAACCGGCTTTACGCCGGACTTGAACGACTTGGCAAACGCCGTCTGGACAGCGTTTTCCACGCCCTTCTCGAACCGGTCTAGTACGCCCATGGTGACATCGTATATGCGTACCATTTCGTGTTAGAGTTTGCCGTCTCGCGCGAGTGGCGGAATTGGCAGACGCGCACGGTTCAGGTCCGTGTGTCCGAAAGGATGTGGGGGTTCAAGTCCCCCCTCGCGCACCGTTGGAAAGCCCCGGTCTTCGGACTGGGGCTTTCTTGGTTGCTGACCGTGTAGCCCGCCTGCGTTGACTTCCATACGCGCACTTCACGGTTCATTGCCCCGTCGATGATGCCTAGCGATGATCACACGCAAGAGGTTCCATGATTCTCGTCTACGGTACTTGTGAGGTCCTTCCACTGAATACAAATCAGAGAATCGGAGCGCATGATGGGCGGGTGGCCATTGTCACCGGAGGCTCTCAGGGCATCGGCAAAGGTATAGCACTTCAGTTCGCGAGCCACGGGTCGACGGTGGTGGTGCACGGATTGACGCTTGATCATGCAACAGCAGTCGCTGAAGAAATTGTCCTCCAAGGAGGGAGGGCAAGTGCAGTCGCTGGCCCCATCGATGATCCGCAGACGAGCCACGCCGAGGTAGAACATGCCGTCGCACGGTATGGAGCTATTGACACGCTGGTCACGTCCGCGGGGATCCAGCGGTACGGAGACGTCGTGTCAACGTCAGAGGAGACGTGGGACGAGGTTTTCAACGTGAATGTTAAGGGAGTATTCCTGGCTGCACAGGCAGCGCTCCCTCATTTACGATAGAGCACCGCCGGGAGTGTGGTGATGGTTTCGTCGGCTCAAGCCACAGCGACACAAAAGCAGGTGGCTGCGTACACGGCGAGTAAGGGTGCTCTTGTGGCGTTGACTCGGAGCATGGCTGTGGATGAGGCAGATTACGGGGTAAGGGTGAACAGCGTCAGTCCAGGCTCGGTAGATACGCCGATGCTTCGTGCGTCGGCAGCATCATTCAGTGACGGTTCCGAAGCCGGCACACCGCACGTCATAGATAGCTGGGGTGCCGCACACGCACTCGGGAGAGTTGCGACGATCGCGGAGGTTGGAGAAGTCGTTTCGTTCATGACCAGCCCTAGGGCGAGTTTCGTGACAGGTACCGAGGTGTGTGTAGACGGCGGGCTGCTGGCACAGATAGCCGTCGCCTTACCTAAGTAGGGCGCAGCTCACACGGAGAGTGACACTGCCGCATTGATCTGAACACGCGTTGCTCTGAGGTTGCGCTTGCTACGCGTCTGTCGGCCTGTGGAGTTGAGCGTCCAGGGTTTGCGTCGATGAGTCGCGTTCAATGAGTTCCACATTGAGAACGTTGCGACGTCGATAGCGCTTTGAGGGTTGTTGAAGTCGCTCGATCATTCGCTGGGCTGAGACAGTGCCTAGCAGGTGAGGGTTTTGATCCACGACGGTCACGGCAGGAGAAAGAGCAGCGGCCATGGGGAAATCACCAAAACTCAACAGGGCTACGTCGGTACGGGAAAGGTATTGCAACATGGGAACGATCTCCACAGATGTCCGGGAGTTCGAGGAGAAGATCGCTGTTGGTGGATCTGATGCTCGAAGCAAGTCGGCTACACGTTGCGGAGCATCGACGGGGTCCGCCCAGAGAATGAGCTCTCCGCTCGCAGCAACACCCGACTCTTCAATGGCATCTTGATATCCCTGGAATCGGCGATGCGAGGTTACTACTTGATCTGAATCCCCGACGAATGCAATTCGCTGGTGCCCTTGCTTGATGAGGTACCTCATTGCCTTGAGAGTGCCAGCACGGTCGTCTTCAACAAAGACGTCTGCTGAAATGCCTCGCGGCTCACGGTCGACGAATACGATTGGTATCTCCTTTAGCCACTTGTCGAGGTAGCTCTGATCAGAACTGACTGGAGCAATGATGAGTCCGCTGACGTGATGACCGAGCAGTGCCTCAACCACGTTCTGCTCAAGAGTTGGATCTTCTCCCAGGCTCGTCACTGCGAGTGCGTAGCCATGCTCTTTTGCCAAGGCGTCGATAGCTTCGGTGATCGCACCGAAGAATGGATCAGCCAGATCGGGTACAGCGGTGGCCAACAGTGAGGTTCTTCCTGTGCGAAATGACTTAGCGGTCACATTGGGCAAATAGTTGAGTTCCTTCATGGCGCTCGTCACTCGAGCTCTTACGTCACCAGAGACGTATTCCTCGTTGTTGAATACTCGCGAAACAGTCTTCGCGCTCACTCCGGCGAGCCGTGCCACGTCTCTCATGCCCGTCAAGATGGGGACTTCCTTCTCTATTGAACGGAATCTATGGGCGGTGTCAATTCGTGGAAGCAACTTCGCTGTTGAGGAGTAGTTTCTCGAAGACTTCTCGAGGGGTGTGGAAGCCGAGGGTTTGTCGGCTCTTCGCAGATGAGAGTGTAGGCCTGTCGCGGGCGTTGGCTTTGAGTTGGGTGTCAAGGTCCTCCAGGATGGAAGTTCTCACACAACCCATCCGGAAGACCTCGACATGCCCCACGCTACCTTTGCTGCACCCGATCTGACCACGTTTTGCCGTCTGAATGAGCTTGGCCTCGTCGCGGTGGCTCAGGACCTGACTCCTGGGCGGGCGGTGATCGAGTGTCGAGTTCTCGACTCCGATCCGTGGTGTCGGGGCTGCGGTGAGGAAGGCGTCGTGCGAGACAGCGTGCCCCGCCGGCTCGCGCACGAGCCCTTCGGGCACCGACCCACCATGTTGCTGGTGCGGGTGCGCCGGTACCGGTGTCCGCGCTGTTTGAGAGTGTGGCGTGAAGACACCACCCAGGTAGCACCACCTCGAGCCAAAATCTCCCGCGGTGGTCTGTTGTGGGCGCTGCGGGCCATCGTCATAGATCACCTATCGATGTCTCGTGTTGCCGCCCACTTGGGAGTGGCATGGAATACCGCCAACGACGCCGTCCTGAACGAAGGCCGACGGGTGTTGATCGATGACCCCACCCGGTTTGACGGCGTCGATATTCTTGGTGTTGACGAGCATGTTTGGCGTCACACCCGGTTCGCAGACAAGTACGTGACCGTCATCATCGACCTCACCCCAGTGCGCAACAAAACAGGTCCAGCCCGACTCCTCGACATGGTGCCAGGCCGTTCAAAACTGGTATTCAAACAATGGTTGAACGCCCAACCTCAATGGTGGCGAGACGGGGTCGAAACGGTCGCGATGGACGGCTTCACGGGGTTCAAGACCGCCGCCGCGGAGGAACTGCCCGAAGCGGTTGCTGTCATGGATCCCTTCCACGTGGTCCGCCTGGCAGGGGATGCTCTTGATCAATGTCGCAGGCGTGTCCAACAGCAACTCCACGGTCATCGAGGCCGTGCCGGGGACCCGTTGTATGCGGCACGCAGGACCCTCCATACTGGCACCAAATTGATGACCGACCGCCAGTGGACCCGGATCTGCGACCTGTTCGCCAGCGATGACCACGTCGAGGTGGAAGTCACCTGGTGTCACTACCAAACAATGATCGACGCCTACCGACGCCCAGACCGTGCCACCGGTAAACATGATTTGACCATGCTCATCGACAGCCTGCGCGTCGGTGTCCTCACCGCGCTGGTGGAGCTACGCAAACTCGGCCGCACCCTGAACGCACGCGCGGCCGACATCCTCGCGTACTTACGAACCGACCCGGGACCTCTAACGGACCGACTGAAGCGATCAATGGCCGCCTCGAACACCTCCGCGGCTCCGCCCTAGGCTTCCGCAACCTCACCAACTACATCGCCAGATCGCTACTCGAGTCCGGCGGCTTCAGACCCCAACTACACCCTCAACTGTGAAGAGCCGGTTTGTCGGGGTCGGTCGTTGAGCTCGTCGGCGATGGCGTTGAGGTAGGGCTGGTGGCTGGTGATCTCGACGCCCTTGGGTAGGTACTCCCGGATCAACCCATTGGTGTTCTCATTTGAGGGCCGTTCCCAGGGGGAGCGCGGGTGAGCGAAGTAGACCGGCAGGTCGGTGGCGATCGTGACTTTGGCGTGGTTGGCCATCTCGGTGCCTTGGTCCCACGTCAACGATCCGCGCAAATGGCGGGGCAGGTCGTTCGCACGGTCGATGAGGACGTCTGCGAGGCCCTCCGACTGTTTGCCGTCAGGAAATCCTAGGATGATCACGAATCGAGAGTTGCGTTCCACGAGAGACGCTGCCGCGGTCTTGTTGCCCTGACCGATGATCAGATCACCTTCCCACGCGCCAGGGACACGTAAGGCTGCGTCTTCGGGGCGGTCATCGATGGACACCATGCCCACGATGCGGGACCCAGCACGCTGCCCCAGCTCCCGGCGTGGTTTGCGTGTGGTTCGCTTCGAACGCAACACGATGCCGTGCTTGATGAGTTCGCCTTTGGGGTGGGCGTAAATCCACCGGTAGATGGCTTCATGCGAGACGGTGCGGCCGCCGGCGTCGGGTGAGTGAGTCATAGTCTCTACCGTCGCGTCTGTCGCCTCCAAACGCAACCGGCCAGCGATCTGTCTTGGTGTGCGTGAACGCCTCAAATCGGCCAACACCCGTGCCCGCAGCACCGGGTCAGCATCAACGGCACGGGTTTGTGGCCGGTGCCGCGCAGCCGCTGCTTTGAAGTCTGCGCTGACCGGTTTGTAGACACCCGACTTCAACGAGTTGCGTCGACGTTCCCGCCAGACGATCGTGCGGTCACGCTCCAACAACGCACCGATCTGCCGATCCGACAACCCCTGCACCACCCCGACCGCGATCTGCGCTCGATCCTGAAAGCTCAACATTCTCCGCACAGCAACCACCCTCCGTTGCTACGACGCTATGACACCGCCATGCCTTGGACCCCGAAGGCGACAGCCATACGTCGATCACGGATATTGACTAACTTTGTCACTAGTGACAGTATCCACATATGACACCGGTGACAGAAGTTGACGACAAAGACGAATCCAGTGCGTCCATGCAACGCGTAGTCGTGCGTGAGGGCGGCATTGATCTCGTTGAAACGCAAAAGCCCACGCCCAAGTCGAACGAGGCATTGGTACAGATGGTGTACTCGGGAGTGTGTGGTTCGGACACCCACGCGGCTGCAGGGCACCATCCGTTCGTGCCTCTGCCTTATTTGCCGGGTCACGAAGTGGTGGGAATTGTGCGTGACGTTGGCGAAGATGTGAAGGACGCCAAAGTAGATGACCACGTGACAGTGGATCCGACTCTTCCTTGCTGGAACTGCAAAATGTGCAGGACTGACCGCTCGAATCTATGTGAGAACCTTCGCTTCTTTGGCTGTGGGTATAGCCAGGGTGGAATGGCGGACTACTTTACGATTCCAGCCGACCGACTTCATGTGATTCCATCTGGCATCTCTGACCTCTCCGCTATTCTCATCGAGCCGCTGGCGACACCAGTTCACGCAGTTCGCTTGAGTGGAGGCGTCGCGGATAAAGCTGTCGTGATTATCGGGGCGGGCACAATTGGCCTTCTTACGCTCGCCGCTGCTCGTCATGCCGGTGCTCGAACCATCATCATGACGGACATGCTTGCCAGCAAACGTGAGCGCGCGCTTCAACTCGGGGCTGACCAAGTTTTCGATGCAGCCTCACCAGATCTGCCTGAGTTGATACGGGCAGAGCTAGGGGAGAGCGTGGATGTGGTCTTCGACTGTGTTTCAATTCAGTCAACGGTCAATCTTGCTATCGACCTTGCCCTCAAAGCCGGGACTGTCATGATCGTGGGGGTGCCGGCTGGGCCGGTGACGATTCCCCTCCCAGTGATCCAGGACCTTCAGGTGCGGATTCAAGGCAGTGCCACGTATATGCCGGAAGACTATGCGACTGCAACCGAGATCATCCAGTCGGGGGCGGTGACACCGGAGAGGTTCGTAACAGCACAGTTTTCGCTGCTGGACGTTTCAAGCGCATTCGCGGCATCGGCTTCTGGCGAGCACGTCAAGGTGGTTGTTAAGGGAGAAGTAGGCGGTGTCAGTTGATGGTCAAGCTTTGTGACGCGACACTCTCAGAAGTAGCTGAGAAGGTCGCGATCCCCACATATGACAGATCTCAGCTCAGAGTCGGCATCGCTCATTTCGGCGTCGGAAACTTCCATCGCACGCATCAGGCCGCGTTTATCGATCGGATTCTCCATGTGGAAGGCAACGAACGATGGGGCATAGTCGGCATCGGGCTAAGCGCGGGAGTAGAGAGCGAAAAGAAGGCAACGAACTTTCGTCAACAGGACTGTCTTTACACCCTTACCGAGTTTGATTCAGATGGAAGTGCTCAGTCCCGGGTCATAGGGGCCATGATGGGGTACCTCCACGCTCCAAGTGACCCCGAAGGTGTTCTTGACCTCCTCAGTGATCCCGAACTTCGGATCGTGACTCTCACCATTACCGAGGGTGGCTACGAGGTGGATGAACGAACGGGAAAGTTCCGTGTCGATAGACCACATATACAAGCGGACCTGAACAGTGAACTGCCAAAGAATGTCTTTGGGTACATCGTTCGCGCACTTGCGAGAAGACGTGCTGCGGGTATCGCCCCATTCACGGTCGTCTCGTGTGACAACTTGCGTCAGAACGGAAATACGGTCCGCAAAGCGATTCTCGGCTATGCAACTGCGTGGGACTCGGAACTCACGGAGTGGATCGATGAGAACTTGTCATGCCCCAACTCAATGGTGGACCGCATTGCTCCCTATGTCGCGGACGAAGATCGAGCACGTCTTAACGAAATGACGGGGGTAGACGACGTCATTCCCGTCATGAGCGAGAGTTACTTGCAGTGGGTCATGGAGGACAACTTCCCGGCGGGCCGCCCGAAGTTGGAGAGCGTTGGCGTTGAACTTCGATCCGACGTTGAGACATACGAAACCGTCAAGGTCCGCATGCTCAATGCAACCCACATCCTCATGTCGTATCCAGCCCTACTTTTGGGCTATAGATACGTCCATGACGCGATGCGCGACCCAAGAATCGTAGACCTTCTCGAAACCTTTCTTGATGTCGATGTCATTCCACATCTTCACGGACCGGAAGGTGTCTCGCTGGACGAGTATAAAGATCTCATTCTCAACCGCTTCTCCAACCCTGCAATTGGTGATCAGCTTATTCGCATTGCAACTGACGGAGCCTCAAAAATCCCCGTCTTCCATGCCAAGACCATCGCGAATCAGATCGAGACAGGCATGGACGTGCGACGTGGGGCCCTTCTGTTCGCTTGCTATGCCCACTACCTAGGCGGCTTCGATGACGGCGGCGCTAGGATCGATGTGACTGAACCGACGCTTGACCCCACCGACCGGACCCTGGCCGACGACAGGGGAAGTTCGGGTCTGCTCACCATTCCGACGTTTGCGGGACTTGGGCTTGCGGATAGCCCAGAGTTTGTGGCCGAGTATCTGCAGTTTCGGGAACAGATTGCAAGCGAAGGTGTCGCAAGTGCTCTGGAGAGTGCGATTGTCGTACGCGAACGTCGGTAGGCCAGTGTGACCTCGCAGCCTCGATTATTGGCTATTGATTGCCAAAGCTGTTCAAAACCACCACCAGGAAGGGCATAGCGCGTGACTGCTAGCAGGCGCGAGATAGAGGCAGTCATTGGCGCAGTGGAACGAGTGTGGGGGCCACGTTCAGTCCGCGTCGAAAACGGACCCGCGGCGGGACGCAGACAAATTGATCTTCGACGACTCGGTGGGCTCGACATTACGGTGGAACCCGACCAATTCTTGGATCTAGGTGAGGCTGCGTGGCTTGGGGATACCGTTTCATTCACGCCACCCTCGACCTCCACGCACGCTGAAAGCTGGGGACGTCGGTGGCTCGGCGGACTACTGACAACGTGCGGACTGACTGCGGTTGGGCAAGCACCACCGGATGAAGGAGGCATGCACGGCCGCGCACAGTTGGTGCCCGCGACGGTGACTCGTGTAGAGAGCAAATGGAATGAGGACCAGTATCAGCTTGAAATAGCCGGAAAAATGCGGGAAGGCGCAGTTTTTGAAGAGAACCTTACCGTAGACCGCACCATCAGGGCAGTGATCGGTGAAAGCCGTGTTCAGATCAACGACCTCGTGCGGAACGAGGGCTTTGGATCCGTACCTGTCAAGTTGCTTTATCACATCAATCTTGGGTGGCCACTGGTAGACAGCGAAGCACAGATTTCGGCTGCGGCCATCCCTGCTTCTGGGTTCTCGGAGACGTCGAATTGGGTAAGGGAAATGGCTTCACCCGTGCCACTGGAGCCAGAGCGCGTTGATCCACTGGTGGCAGTGTCCGACGATGACGGTTGGAGTTCAGCGACTCTCCACGCAAACGGAACGGACGTAGTGGTGCGGTACAGAACGAGCGAATTGCCGTACCTGACGATCTGGCGAAGCGCGGCTGCGGGCTCATATGCGCTTGGTATAGAGCCAGGTACCTGTTGGCCAAGCCATGTCGAAGGGCCCGATGCGGGGAAGGCTGGGCGCATCCTCAAGCCGGGGGAGTCTTTCACGGCCAAACTTGAGATTGAATTTGTGAAACATCAATTTTCCAAGTAGACAAGCTTGAGAGTAAGACGCGAATTGACCCTTTCGCAGGGCCCTCTCAATGGTAGGTCCTGCAATTTCCGCTCATTGGCTGCGACGTTAGAGTACGAGTGTGACTAGTCAACCTAAGGCAATCGTTTTGACGGGCGCGCCGGCGTCTGGAAAATCGACAACCGCTGCGGAACTCGCGCGGATGACGGGCGCCGCGGTGCTGGACCAAGACTCGATGACAAACCCGCTGGTTGACGTGGTCGCCGACGTGATCGGAGCGGAGGCCTACGGTGATCAGCGAATTGCTATTCTGACTCGGGAGGCACGTTACGCGTGCTTGTTGCACGTGGCTCGCGATTGCCTACGCTCCGGAGTCTCCGTCATTCTCACCGCGCCTTTCACCTCTGAACGTGAGGACCATGCGGCCTGGTCGCGATTGGAGGCTGAGCTCAAGGATGCGGGCGGCATTCCTCGCTTGGTCTGGATTCGCCTACGGCCAGAGGTGATCGTCGAACGACTCAAGGCGCGCGGAGCTCCACGAGATGCTGGCAAACTCAGCGATCCAGACAGTTACATGGCAGGGCTCAACCTAGAGCCACCACGCGTGCCTCACATAGAGGTCGACGGTTCGCTGTCAGCCCTTGATCAGGCGCAGTTGATTATTGCTGCCCTCGCCGCCCCTCCCCGGTAGCTTCTCTGCGCGACTAGCTTCGCGGGTGGTCGGTTCACCCCCCATCCGGCGTCAAGCATGCCCGTCCATCACGGCTTGATAACAAAAATGACACCGATGTCACAAACGGCTTGACAACGGTGTCATCTCATCCCAGAATGGGAGCCACAGTCACAATGACATCGATGACATGCCTCAGTGAGGAGGGTGATGAGAGTGCTAGGTTTCAATACCGGTGCAGCAGAGTCACCCGTCAGCGACGGTGCCATTTGTGCCCCCGAGGTTGCATCGTGACCGGCCGCAACGAGCCCATCCTTCGTGATGTAGCGCAGATGGCATCTGTCTCAATCAAGACTGCCTCAAGAGTCCTCAACGACGATCCTCGCGTGGCACCTTTGACTCGCGCCAAGGTCTTGGCTGCGATGCGCGAACTCGACTACCGTCCTGACCCGGCTGCACGGACGCTCCGTGCCGGTCGGGACCGTAGCGTAGGAGTGGTGGTCGAGAACATCGGTGACGTGTTCGTCGCGGCGCTCGTCGCGAGCATCGAATCCCGTTTGTCCGAAGAGGGCTACCAAGTACTCATTACGTCCAGCCATCGTGACGTGGAGCGCGAGCGAGCGATTGTGCAGGACTTCCATCAGCGCCGATACGCGGGCGTGGTGGTCATGCCGACCACAGAGGAGAGCCTCGTCGGCTTGCGCCTTGGAGACCTGCCGGTGGTTTTCGTAGACCGTGTGGGAAAGCGCGCGGGGTCCCAATCCGTCGTGTCCGATGACTTTGAGCTGACACGCCTTGCGACGCAGCACCTCATTAGCTACGGACATCAACGCATCGGCATTCTGAGCGACTCACAGGATGTTCCTACGACGCGCGACCGGCACGCCGGCTTCCGGCGTGGAATGGAGGACGCGGGCTTCGGTGTCGATAGTGAACTGGTGAGGGACGATTGTCCGGATGAGCGGTTCGTTCGCGACGCCGTAACGGACTTGTTTTCGCTCGACAGCCCTCCCACCGCGCTCATCGTGACCAACACGCGCTTATCGATTGGTGTCGTGCCCGCGCTACATCTGGCTGGCCGTGCCGATACCGCGTTCCTCTCCTTTGGTGACTTTCCCATGGCGGAGAGTCTGACCCCGGCGGTCACTGTTATCGATCACTCACCTCACCGACTAGGTCGGGCCACGGCGGACTCGTTGCTTGCGCGCATGGAGCCAGAAAACCCGAGTACGTCTACAGATCCCATTGTTGTTCCCGCGAACTTGATCGTCCGCGGTTCGGGAGAGCTGCCGCCACACAACACTGCGGTTCGTCACGCCGCTGCAGTGGGATCCAGAACGGACCTAGACGGGCAAACAGAAGAGGGATTGGAAATGACCAGTGCTGCACACACATCAAGAAGGGGTCAACGTTGACAACACCTATCTATGAAGCCCGCGACATGGTCCGGACTTATGGTTCGGTACGAGCGTTGGAAGGCGCAAACTTTGACGTCTATCCGGGGGAAGTCTCCGCGATGATCGGCGACAACGGAGCTGGCAAATCAACGCTCGTGCGGATTCTGTCAGGTGCGGATAAGGCTAACAGCGGGCAGATCCTCTTCAACGGAGAACCGATCACCCTCGAGAACCCGACTGATGCTCGAATCCGTGGAATCGAGACTGTCTTTCAGGATTTGGCACTCGCGAATCACCTCAACCCGATCCAAAACATGTACCTGGGTCGCGAACTCATGAAGCCCGGGATTCTAGGTTCACTCGGATTCATGCAACGTAGCGAGATGCGGATCCAGGGCAAAAATGCCTTCTCCGCGCTGGGGGCAACTGTGCGGGATTTCTCCGGACCGGTAAGTGGGATGTCCGGTGGGCAGCGTCAGGCCATCGCCGTCGCGCGCGCCGCTGCATGGGCAAGTGACGTGATCTTCCTTGACGAGCCGACGGCCGCACTCGGCGTCGTGCAGACCAAGGGCGTCATGGACCTGATCCGCAGGATTCGTGACAAGGGCATAGCTGTCGTATTGATCAGCCACTCAATGCCACACGTTCTTGACGTCGCCGATCGCGTTCACGTCTTGCGTCATGGCAAGCGCGTGGCCGTGATGGAAGCAAAGAACACCAACGTTGAGGAGCTTGTCGGTGCGATGACCGGAGCGCTCGATGGAAAGGAAGCAGCGTGAGTCTCAAGACTGAAGATGCGATAGGCGGCCACGAAACTGAGGACAGCGTTATCCGAAAGCCGTTGGGTGCGCGCCTGGGACACACACTGAAGTCACAAGCCATGCAGATTGTGCTGGTATGGCTGGGGATCGTGGTGATCTTCTCAGTATTGAGCCCCGACGCCTTCCTTGACATCACCAACTTCCGCAACATCGCCATCAGTGTGTCGATCCTCGCCATTCTTGGTGTGGGCACCACGCTCATTATTGTGACCGGCGGTATCGACCTTTCTATGGGTTCGATTCTGGTTTTCAGTGGTGTCATCGCCTCCATGGTGATGAGGGGGATGGGAGACGGCGAGGGCTGGGGAGTCGCCATTGCCGGCATCCTTGCGGCCTTGGTCTCCGGACTGTTGTGGGGCCTACTCAACGGCTTCCTTGTCGCCAAGGCCAAAGTGCCAGCGATGATCGTCACGCTGGGAACCTTTGGGGCCGCGCTGGGGCTATCTCAAGTCCTCACCGGAGGAATCGATCTTCGTGCAGCACCCGAAGTGCTGGTGGACTCCGTGGGGTTTGGAAGCCTATTTGGAGTACCCAGCCTGGTCATCATCGCGACGGTAGTGGTGATCTTCGGCATCGTCTTGCTGAACCACACCAAGTTCGGACTGCGCACCTCCGCCATCGGGTCCAATGCAGAGGCATGCCGTCGGGTTGGTATCAACGTAGATCGGCAACTCATCAAGGTCTATGCGCTTGCAGGGCTCTTGGCAGGTCTGGCCGGTGTACTTAACCTGTCGTTCTTCCGCTCAACAACGATCGCAGGGCACAGCCTGACGAACCTCGATGTGATTGCGGGAGTCGTCATTGGCGGCACCAGCCTCTTCGGTGGAATCGGCACGGTCTTCGGCACCCTCGTCGGCCTGTTCATTCCTGCGACGTTGCGCAACGGATTCGTGATCCTAGGCGTCCAGCCTTACTGGCAACAAGTCGTGGTCGGCGCATTCCTCGTGGGTGCGGTCTATATCGATCAGACACGAAGGGCCGCGAATGCTCGTGGCACCACCCGAGAACCTCTGTTCTCGCGAATTTTTCATCGCAATAGCAGTACCAACACCAACCGAAAGGAAAGTTAGATATGCGTCACATAACCACCATCAAGGTAGCTTCAGTGGCTGCCGCAATGGCGTTCACGCTAGCTGCTTGCTCATCGTCGAGCGAGTCCGAGCCCACCACTCCGGAGGCTTCAAACGACAGCACGAACGAAGCCACCACAAATGAAGATCTCGACATTGCCTTCATTCAGGGCGTCATCGGTGACAACTTCTACATCTCTATGGAGTGCGGCGTTCGCGCGGCAGCCGAAGAGATTGGCGGGATCAACGTCAGCGTTCAGGGTCCCCAGAAGTGGGACTCGGCCCTGCAGCAGCCTATCGTCACCTCGGTGATGGCTACTAGCCCTGATGGCCTGCTGATCGCGCCCAACGATGTTACCGCGATGCAGCGTCCACTCGAAGAGGCTGCTAAGGAAAGCAAGGTAGTTCTGGTCGACACAAGCGTGGAGGACCCGGACTTCGCAGTGAGCCAGATTAGCTCTGACAACCTCGGCGGTGGTGCGGCCGCATTCGCCGCGATCAAGGAGATGGTGCCTGAGGGAGGTCAGGTACTTGTGATTGACAACCAGCCCGGAATCTCAACCACAGATGCTCGGACCAAGGGTTTTGCAACAGCCGCTGCTGAAGACCCAGATTTCGAGTACATCGGTGTGCAGTACGCCAAGAATGACCCCGCTACCGCAGCCCAGATCCTTACCTCGACGCTGCAGCGTTACCCGGACCTGAAGGCGGTTTTCGCTACAAACATCTTCAGTGCTGAGGGTGCCGCAACTGGCATCGAGCAGGCTGGTGTTGCAGGTGACGTCAAGGTTGTTGGCTTTGATGCTGGCCCCGCTCAGGTAGACGCACTCAAGGACGGCACCGTCCAGGCACTGATCGCTCAGCAGCCTTACCAGATCGGCTACGAGGGCGTCCAGCAGGCCGTGGCAGCGCTACGTGGCGAGCCCACGGAAGCAGTTATTCAGACGGGCTCCACCATCCTCACCAAGGAGAACCTCGACACTGAAGAAAGCCAGGCAGCACTTTACGCTTCGAGCTGCTAGACCCCTGCGATTGACGGTGGCCCTCCCGGCCAGGAACTGGGAGGGCCACTGGGTCGGCGCGGCGCGAGCCTCGACCACATGCCAAACACACCACGAACGTAGGAAGGCAGCGCTGTGCCCGCACGCTTTGTAGTTGGCCTGGATCTGGGCAGTACCGGCATCAAAATTCTGGTGCTAGATCACCAAGGTGAAGAGCTGTTAGTGGAGCAGCGACCAACGCCATGGGTGACGGGCCCAGGCGGCACCACCGAGCTTGAGTCGACGGCATTGATGGCCGCGGTGACGTCGCTGTTGCGCCACGCTGCGGATGCTGTGATTAAGCACACCGGGGACCCTGATGCGCGCATCGCATCGATTGCAGTTTCCGGAATGGGTGAGACTGGATACTTGCTTGACAGCACGGGCATGGCGGTGGCGCCAGCCTTCGCCTGGTTCGATCCACGCGGCACCGAACAGGTGGCAGCAATGCCCCAAGATCTGCGGGAGAACTTTGCCGGCCGAACAGGGTTGCCATTGGGCGCACAGGTGTCGGTCGCAAAGATTCTGTATCTTCGCGATCACGGTCTCGATCTCGCGGGCTTGTGGTGGCTGAACCTGCCTGAGTTTGTGGCGATGGCATTAGGTGCCAAGCCCGCATCGGAACTTTCGCTCGCTTCACGCACCGGGCTACTCGACCAGGACACGGGGCAGGCATGGCCTCAGATGCTTGCATATCTAGGCGTAGATGACGGGTTTGTACCACCGCTCGTTGGGGCAGGAGCCCATCTTGGTGAGGTCAACGCCGAGGGGCTACCCGCTGCAGTTGCTGGTGCTGCCATCACGGTGGCCGGCCATGACCATTTAGTGGCGGCGGTCGCAGGTGGCACCATCCCTGGCTCTCAGTATCAGGTGTCGATGGGCACTGCCGAGGTTATCTTGAGGGTTCTGGAGAACCCTCCGTCTCGAGCCGCGCGTGAACGGCTCGCGAAGTACCTGATTAACTGCGTCCGTCACGTGGTCGACGGTCAGTTTGTTCTGGTCGCAGGTGTCAAGACGGGGTTACTCATGCGGCGTGGATTGCAACTGTTTGGAATGGATGGTCACGAAGGCCGTGAACGTCTTGATCAGCAGGTGTGCGCGATGCCTCCGGGTGGACGGCTGCCGCAGGGTTCCGTCGTGGTCAGCGGCGCACGCAATGACGATGGGGTCCTCTCGCTCACGATTCCAGCAGACGGCGTGACTCCCGCGGAGGCATTCCGGGCGATTCTTCAGCACGGCAACGACGAGATTGCGATCCTGTTGGAGGCCATGAACCGCGAGGTTGAACCTGCCACGTCAACTCTGTTGTCGGGAGGGTGGGGCGCGATGACCAGTGTTCGTGAGGCCAGGGCAACGGTGCTGCCCAACCTGCGCGTTTCCTCGCGCTCGCAGGACACCGCGTTTGGTGCGGCAATGGCCGCGAATGCACTCGCCGACCTGACCGCGGCTCCCACACGTTAGAGAAAAACTTGCACGACCCCACTAGACCCACTAGACCCAACTTCCAAATGGAGAACAGCATGGTTAAGAATGAACTCAATACTCGGGAGAAGCGCGCAATGGCGGCCATCTCGACCGATGCCGGCAACATGCTTATTGTTGCGGCCGACCAGCGCAATGGCATGAAGGCAGTGATGACTGACGGACCAGACGGTGCCGTCACCTTCGATGAACTGGCCGCCGCCAAGGCAGACCTGGTTCGCTACCTCGGCAACGAGGCTTCTGCCATCCTGCTGGACCCGGAAGTTGCATTGCCCGCCATCCCAGACAACGGTGTGCTCTCGCGTGACACCGCACTGGTGGTTGGCATGGACGCCTCTGGTTTCGAGGCGGTGGATGGTCTGCGTTTCACCCGTTTCGTCGACGGTGTGACCCCACAGACGGTGCTGGACCTGGGCGGTGACGTCGCGAAGATGCTTTGGTACATGCGTGCGGACCGACAGGATGCGAACTCTCGTGTTGGTCAGGAGATCAAGGAGCTAGTGGCGGTATGCGAGGCTGCTGGCCTGTTGCTGATTGTCGAGATTCTCACCTATCGCTTGGATGGCGAAAGCGAAGAGGAGTACGCGGCAAAACTGCCTGGACTCGTGGAGGAGGCCACGCGCATCTCAGTCGAATGCGGCGCGAAGGTCCTCAAGCTGCAGTATCCAGGTTCGGCCGAAGCTTGTGCTGCAGTCACGGCTGCGGCGGAAGGCGTGCCATGGGCAGTACTGTCGGCGGGTGTTGACCACACCACTTTCATCGGTCAAGTGCGCACTGCAGTCGCCAACGGAGCCAGCGGTGCCATGGCGGGACGATCCTTATGGAAGGACTGCCTCTCAGTGAGCCACGAGGTTCGCGCGGATCTTCTCACGACGCGGGCAGTACCACGCCTGCGTGAACTTCAGGCCGCAGTCGACAAGGTCTAGTAAGTAAGTCGCGCGCCTTCAGGTGTCCCAGAGCGTCGTGTTGCGCCCTGGGACACCCGAATGCTCGACTCGCGAACAATCAGTCTTGTTGGCACCTCTACCCGGCGCGGGAAACTACCTTCGGGATTGGCGATGCGGTCCAATAGCCGTTGTGCAGCAAGCTCGCCGACTCGACGTGGATTCTGATTCATCGCCGAAACTGCCGGAGTGAGTGCGTCAGCCAAAGGAAAGTCGCCAAACGAGACAACTGCGAGCCGATGCTTCTTAAGTATTGCCGCAAGGGCCATCGTCGAACGAGGGTTTGCTGAGAAGATTGCGGTGGGAGGGTCAGGCAGAGCCAGGACCCTTTGGATCGCGGAGTCAGTGGCAGTGGAGTTCGATTCGGCTATCAACTCGAGTGTGGAATCAGGTTCAATTCCCGCTTCTCTTAGCGCCTTTCGATAGCCCTCCTGCCGAGCCTTGGTCGTTGAGACCAAAGTGGTATCGGTGAGGAAAGCCACCTTGCGATGTCCAAGTTCAATGAGGTGACTCACGGCTGTATGCGCACCGTTCTGGTCATCGGACTCTATCCAGTCGGCCGTAAGGTGCTCGGGCTGTCGGTCGACGAAGACGATGGGCAGTTGAGCGCTCCAGGGCGCCAAATAGGCTTGGTCGTGACTGGTGGGTGCGAGCACAAACCCCTGGAGGCGACGGCTCAAGAGTGCTTCAACACGTGTTCGCTCGAGCTCTTTGTCTGCGATAGAAGCTACTACGGTAATCAGGTTGTTCTCGGCAGCAACTGCGTCGAGGCCCTGCACAAGCGCGGAAAAGAACGGGTCGCTAATGTCTGGAACCGCAATTCCCATCACGGGAGACCGGCCGGTCCTGAAAGTCTGCGCGGCCCCATTAGCGACATAGCCAAGCTGGGCGATCGCCTGCTCGACACGCTCTCGAGTCTCCGGTGCGACTTGTGGATCACCGGTGTGGACGCGCGACACGGTTTTGATTGATACTCCCGCCGCTCGCGCAACGTCACGCATGCTCACCATCTCGCACCCCCTCCCCAACTACTCTGGCTCTCGACTATCGCTGCTTGTCGCCCCAGAAGCCAGCAGCGTTCCAATTTATTACACCGCGGTGTAGCCACCATCAATGGGCAAATGAGCACCTGAGATCATCGAAGCACCATCGCTCAAGAGGAACACTACCGGTGCGGCAATCTCATCCTGCGTAGCCCAACGTCCTAGTGGCATAGTTTCAAGGAAGGGTTCGCCGATTTCTGGGCGACCCCAGTAGAACGCGGACATTTCCGTCATGACCACTGTGGGGTTCACGCTGTTGACGCGAATGTTGTATTGCCCGAGTTCGAGCGCACTGACCCGTGTGATGTTATCGACGGCGGCCTTGGAGGAACCGTAAGAGATGTGGTTGGCCAGCGCAACGAGTGAAGCCTGACTGGAGACGTTGACGATCGCGCCGCCGTTTCCCAGCCGAATCATGGAGCGGGACGCGTACTTCGTGACCAGCAGGGTGCCTCGCGCATTGACCGCCATCACCTTGTCGAAAACGTCGATGTCGGTCTCCATGGGAGTCGCAATCTCACCTCCAAATCCGCCACTGTTGACCACTCCCCACACGTCGAGGTTCTCCAACGCATTGGCAATTTCTGTTTCCGATGTGAGGTCAAAGGCGAGCGTCCGGCATCCAGTCGCAGCGGAGATTTCTTCAAGACTTTCAGCGGTACGACCGCTCGCAATAACGTCCGCATTTGCGGCAACTAACTGGCGTACGATGGCGCCACCAATACCGCCATTTGCTCCAGTTACGAGAATGGGTCGCTGGCTAAAATCGGTCATGGTGGCTCCTTGTATTCCTCATGTGTCACAGGTGACTTCTAGGCCCGGACCATGCTGTCGTCTTGAGTATGCTAATCAATTATGACATCGGTGTCATGTCGAGTACTCTAACTAACCGTGACACCGATGTCATCTATTTTGTAGAATCACGCGTGTCGACCACGGGAACCAAAGAAGTACGGAAGCGATGATGCCTGAAATGAGAAGCGACCGCGTCGTCGAACTGACCCCCGAGGGCATGGTGGCGCGTGCACGCACATTCCTCGACCGTCCCGGTCGAACCATGCTTGGCATCACCGGACCTCCCGGAGCGGGGAAATCAACGCTGACACAGGCGCTCGTTGAGGCGCTGGGTACCAACGTTGTCGTGGTGCCGATGGATGGGTTCCATCTTGCCAATGAGGTGCTCTTGGACATGGGCAGGAGAGATCGTAAAGGCGCCCCCGACACCTACGACGTTGCCGGGTACGTCTCGCTGTTGCGTCGGATACGCGACCGGGAGGATCAGATTTTCGCGCCAAGGTTTGACCGCGAGCTAGAGGAATCCATCGGCAGCGCACTGCCTGTTTCCTCCGCCGTCCCGCTGGTTGTCACCGAGGGAAACTACCTCTTGTCCACGGAACATGGATGGGCTGACGTAAGAGACACACTCGATGAGGTTTGGTACGTCGATATCGACGAGAGCGAGATAACGCGGCGCCTGGTGGAACGGAGGGTCGGTCATGGACACTCTCCGACAGCCGCGCGTGACTGGGTGAAGCAGGTAGACATGCCCAACGCACACACCGTGATCCAGACGCGAGAAAGCGCCGATCTGATCATGAGACTCACCGAGTACTCGGCCAGTGACCTCGACTCACCTGAGAACGATCGAAGGGAAAGCTGATGTCCACCCAGCCAGATCACGCGTTTCAGAATGTCGCGCCCCACGTCCAACTTCCAGACTACGACCGTGCTGCAGTGAAGGTGGGGATCGTTCACGTCGGCGTTGGTGCGTTTCACCGCTCCCATGAGGCGTTGTACGTTGACCGACTATTAGCCAAGGACTCGCAATGGGGGATCTGCGGAGTAGGAGTGCGCCCCGCCGATTCAGCGACCCGTGACGCTTTGGTCCCACAGGACGGGATGTACACGCTGACCACCGTGGATCCCCACGGCCACCACGAGGTCCGAGTCGTTGGCAGCATCGTCCGCTATCTGCATGCCCCCGTCGATCCGGAGGCTGTACTCGAGCAAATGGCAGACCCGGCCGTCCGCATCGTCTCCCTTACCATCACCGAGGGTGGCTACGGAATCGACGACGCAACCGGGGACTTCACGCCGGTCGACGAGGCGACGCGTGCAGATATGGCCGGGGCCACCGTCCCCACCAGCGTGTTCGGCATGATCGTCGAGGCGCTGCGACGTCGTCGCGAGCGCGGAGTCGAGCCCTTCACAGTGTTGTCATGCGACAACGTCCAACACAACGGGGCCGTCGCTCGCCGGGCACTACTCGCCGTCGCCGATGCGCGCGATGCCGATATCGGCCGTTGGATCGCGCAGAACGTATCTTTTCCGAACTCGATGGTGGATCGCATCACGCCGGGAACCACCGATGCGGTTCGTAGCAGTGTTGCGCAGGAGATCGGGGTTGAAGATCGCTGGCCGGTGCGGTCGGAGTCTTACCTGCAGTGGGTGCTCGAGGATGACTTCCCTACTGGACGGCCAGATTGGGAAGCCGCCGGAGTGCAACTGGTCACGGATGTAGAGCCGTATGAGTTGATGAAGCTCCGCCTCCTCAATGCTTCGCATCAAGTGATGAGCTATCCCGCGCTCCTGCTTGGCCACACGTGGGTGGATGACGCGTGTCACGACCCCCAAGTGGCCGCGTTGCTCGCGGGATGGATGCGCGAGGCACGTGAGTCGCTGAGGCCCGTGCCCGGAGTGGACCTCGACGACTACTGCGTGACTCTCATCGAAAGATTTGGGTCGCAGGCGGTGCGTGACACCCTCGCTCGCCAGGTGGTGAGCTCATCGGACCGGCTGCCCAAGTTCGTGGTGCCCGTGATGGCCGCACGTGACCAGGGACCCCCCGGGTCCTATGGAATATTTACGCTTGCGGCATGGAGCGTCTGGCTGTCGGAAGCGTTCGCGACGGGTGGTGCAGAAGTCGTCGACGGTCGCCGTGAGGAACTGCTCGCTGGCGTGAAGCGTGAAGAAGCCGGCGAAAAGGCTGCACTCCTTGACCTGAGATCAATCTTCGGAGAGTTTGGTCAGGATCCCCAGGTGCGCACGGCGTACTGGCAGGCTCGTACCAACATCCGTGACAATGGGGTGCGCTCGGCGTTGACCTCACTGTTGGCCATTGACTGATGGACAATTTCACTCACCACAGACAAGTCGCACCTTTGCGCGACGAGGAGGACGCCATTCCTGACATGAAGTCGATTGCCTGGCTAGGCAACCCCGCGCACTCACGCTGGCTCGAAAGCCACTCCGATGACCTCCTACGTTTTGCGGCACCCAGTGCGGTCACTACCGGCTTCGGGAACCTAGATACTGACGGTCGGGTCGCGCCCTCGCAACCCACGGACTTCTCCGAGTTGTACGTGACTAGCCGCATGATCTACACATACAGCCTTGGAGCGTTGCTGGGCCGCCCTGGATCAGCCACGCTGGTCGATCATGGGCTCATAAGCCTCCGGGATCACTTCTCAGACACGGTCAACGGCGGCTGGTTCTCTAGTGTCAATGCAGAAGGCCCCGTGGATCGCACCAAGCAGGCATACGCACACGCGTTTGTGCTGCTGGCTGCCGCCTCTGCCACGGTCGTGGGTCGACCCGGCGCGGACTCGCTCCTCCGTGAGGCGATGGACGTCCACCTAGACAAGTTCTGGAGTGAAGAAGAGGGCATGGTGCTTGAGAGCTGGGATGAGGCCTGGACTCAAAGCGAGACCTACCGCGGCGTCAATGCCAACATGCACACAGTCGAGGCTTATCTGGCTGTGGCAGACGCCACCGGGGACCCGGCTTGGCGTGCGCGTGCGCTGCGCATTCTGAAGCGCGTCTTCGGGTATGCAGCTGAGCAGAAGTGGCGCATCCCTGAGCACTTCTCCGAGCTGTGGGAGCCGCTGCCGCGCTTCAATGAAGACGACAAGGCACACCCCTTCCGACCCTTTGGTGCCACCTGCGGGCACGCGTTGGAATGGTCACGACTCGCGCTTCACGCGCGCGCCGCCGAACTAACAGCGGGCGGACCTAGCGCAGACGTTGACTGGCTACTGGACGGCGCGAGGGCACTTTTCGATACTGCAGTGGCGGACGGATGGTCAGTCGACGGTGCGGACGGCTTTGTCTACACCACTGACTTTGATGGCAATTCTGTGGTTCGCGAGCGGATGCACTGGGTGGTGACGGAGGCAATTGGGGCCGCCGCCGCACTGTGGAACGTGACGCAGGAAGCGCGGTACGCCGAGTGGTACGCCACCTGGTGGGATCACGCGGCGACGTACTTTCTCGATGGCTCGGGATCATGGATTCATGAGTTGGACCCCAACAACCAGCCCTCATTCACCGTCTGGAAGGGTAAGTCGGATATCTATCACTCGCTGCAGGCCTCCCTCATTCCTCGCCTACCACTGTCGCCTACGTTGGCGTGTGCGCTGCGAGAGGGTCTTCTCGACACTTAAGTGAAGGGCGGCCCTGGTCTGAAGCTAGTGGCCGCCTGCCGCGATGTAGACGATCGCTCCAACGACGGCTACCACGATGACGGCAAAACAAGCGATCGCGGTGACGCGGCGCATGAGGGGGACCCGCCCATCGTCCTGGTGCGAGCCTGGACCGGCCAATGCCCGGACGCCGAGCGCGAAGAGTGCAGGCAGGCCGGCGCCAAAGACGAGGCCAACCACGATGATGTTGCCGATGGCGCTCCACTCGATGAAACCCGACATGACCCGCCCCTAGCCCTTCTCGCTCTTTTTGTGCTTTTTCTTGTGTTTCTGCTTGTGGATCTGCTTGCCCTTTTTCTTGACTCTTTTCTTGCGCGGCTTGCTCTTGATACGCATCAGCTGAGGGTTGTGAGTGGCGACCGATTGAGCGACAACGGACTCGTTGTCCGCCGAGGACTCCCAGTCGTCGTTGACGTTCTTGGAGTCCACCTTGGTGCGACGCGAGCGGAGGAAGATGAAACTTGACACCAGAATCAAGAGTCCGAAGATGACGTACGAGCCCGCTGTGCCGCCGACGCCCTGCTCGATGAACACGGCCGTCGCGCCGACTACGGCCGCGCAGGGCGCCGTGATGAGCCACGCGCCGAACATGCGAGTTGCGACCGACCAGCGGACCTTCGCGCCTTTCATGCCCACGCCGGAGCCCATGATGGAACCCGTGGCGACGTGAGTGGTGGACAGCGAATAGCCAAAGTGGCTGGAGACCAAGATGATCGCGGCTGAGGAGGTTTCCGCCGCCATGCCCTGGCGCGAGGAAAGCTCGACGAGGCCCTTGCCCAGCGTGCGGATCACTCGCCAGCCGCCGATGTATGTGCCGAGCGCCATGGCAAGTGCACAGCTGAGGATTACCCAAAACGGCACGCTGGAACCGTTGGGGACTGCACCCGCGGCGATGAGTGCGAGCAGGATGATGCCCATGGACTTCTGGGCGTCGTTGGTGCCGTGCGCTAGCGACACGAGCGAGGCGGACCCGATCTGGCCCCAGCGAAACAGGCGGTCGTTTGTCTTGTCCTCGACGTCGCGGGTGATGCGCACCACCAGCCACGTGCCGACTGACGCCACCGCGATGGCCACGGCAGGAGCGATTAGCGCAGGGATCAGGACCTTGCCAAACAGGCCAGCCCACTGCACACCTGAGGTACCCACGGCGGCGATCACTGCGCCGACGATGCCGCCGACTAGGGCGTGCGACGACGACGACGGGATGCCGAAGAACCACGTGATGAGGTTCCAGATGATGCCGCCAACGAGTCCCGCCAGGACCACCTCGAGCGTGACCACCCCCGCATCGACGATGCCCGTCGCGATGGTCGCGGCCACGGTCAGCGACAAGAAGGCGCCCACCAGGTTCAGGGATGCGGAAAGCCCCACTGCCGCCTTGGGCTTAAGCGCGCGCGTGGCAATCGAGGTCGCCATGGCGTTACCGGTGTCATGAAACCCGTTGGTGAAGTCGAAAGCGAGCGCGGTCGCGACGACAAGCACGAGGAGAATCGATATGTTCGTGTAGTCCATCGTGTCCTAATCGTATGCGCAACACAATGGCGTCTTAGTCTCGGAACGGCGTTGTTTTCGGTGAGCATAGGTACCCACGCACGGCTATGCGGAACCTCTCAGGCAATTCGTGGATATTTCGCAGGCTACCGCGCCGCGAGGGTTCTCGCCCGACGAACCCTCAAGCCGCGCCCTTCTCATTAACGTCGCCGTCAACGTAGAGCCACGTGTCGCCCGACAGTTCAAAGTGACTGTGCTCGCGCATCGTCCCGATGTTCCCTGCGTCGCCCATGAAGTGGGCGGCGAAGGTCACGGTGCCCGACGCATCGGCGGGTTGGCCGTGGCTTGTCGCCAGGATCTCGAGTCCACGCCACGCGGTTTCGCCGAGTTCGACGCGCGGGGGGCGCGTGCGCGGGTGCCAGGTCCGCAGTATGTAGTCCTCGTCGCGACGCACGTATGCCGTGTAGCGCGAGCGCATGAGCGCCTCGGCGGTCGGGGGGTCCAGCTGCCCGCGAAGATACGGGCGGCAACAGTTCCCATAGGTAACCCCGGAACCGCACGGGCAGCTAGCCATTAGTGCGTGAGTTCGCGCACCCAGCGCGAGTCTTCCGTGCGGAACCCAACCCGCTGCAGGTACGCGGGGTCGAGGGCGGCGTGATTCTCGATCTCCAGCCGGGAGAAGCCCGCGTCCGTCAGCGCGCCGGATGAGCGGTAGACGAATTCTCCGGGCGCGAAGTCGCGGAAGCGCTCCTTGACCCAGTCGAGCTCGACCAAGCCCACGCCGGCGCCTTGATGCTTCACGGCGACGACCCCTACCGCCTCGTCGCCATGCGTGACCAGGAAAGTAGACCGCTCGCCGTCATCGGAGGTGGAGTGGGCGGTGAAGTCCGGCTGGTGCTGAGAGATGTCCGCGGCGTGAATCGCGAGTACGTGCTGGAGATAGGCGTCCTCGGGGTCGAGCGCGAGCACGCTGTAAATCGTCTCGTCGTGTCGCTCCCGGTAGAGGCGTAACAGCCAATACGCGTCGATGATGGTGATGGCGGCGTTCATGAACGCGAAGGGCCAAATGCCGATGATGCCGTTGTATATGGTCGCGATGAACGCACCCACGAAGTTCATCCAGCGGAAGCGCAGAACTCGCGCCTGCATGAGCGACCACACAATGAGGATCGAGCCGATCCAGCCGATGGCTTCCAAGGTTATTTGCATGCATCACAGCGTACGGCTAGCGACGTACGCTCGGGGGATGCAACGGACGAGCGTACGAATCGACGCGTGGGTGTGGGCGGTGCGGCTGGCGAAGACCCGGTCGAAGGCGACCACTGCCTGCCGCGCGGGTCACGTGCGTCTGAACGGCGAGCGGGCCAAGGCGTCGGCCACCGTGGTTCCGGGAGACCGAGTGGAGGTGCGCGGCGGCGATCGCGTGCGCATTGTCGAGGTGCTGAAGCTGTTGTCGAAGCGCGTAGGTGCGCCGGTCGCCGCGACCGCCTACGTGGACCACAGCCCGCCGGTGGTTCCTCTCGAGCACGTCGCCGCTGCGGGGGTGCGAGACCGAGGGGCGGGTCGCCCGACAAAGCGTGAACGCAGGCAGATCGACAAACTTCGCGGCCGGGGCTAGGTGGAAGCACCCGCGCCGTAGCGGTCCGCCAACGTACGTCTCGTGCAGCGTTTCCGCGCAGGCGGTCCGGAAGTCGTGCGGGCACAACCGGATCGTTAGAAAAATCTGAGTGCTTCAAACGTAGGTTGAGGGGCCGTTGGGCATCCAGGGCGGATGATGTGGGGGCTGGCTCCACAGCGATAGTTACCCCTTTTTCAATGTGGCGCCACAAACTATTGCACGCGGGAATGCCATTTGATATCGTGATATCAAAGTCTGGAGGGATGTGTACGTGCCGGATATTCTGATTCGAGGGTTGTCGCTAGCCGCCGTCGCGAAGTTCGATGCACAAGCCGAGGCGCTCGGCGTCTCACGGGCAGAGGTTCTGCGTCGCGTGCTTGAGGCTGACGTGTCACCGGTAGAACAGCGGCTCGCCATGACGGCGGTGGACTGGGATCGGTTTGCCGCAAACTACGCGGACCTCGCGGACCGAGAGGTGATGGGCGCCGCATGGCGGTGACGAGCTGGCTCGTCGACAAGTCCGCCTTGGTTCGTCTTCCATTGGCAACCGAGAGGGACGTTTGGGAATCGCGGATTGCACGTGGACTGTTGCGAGTTTCGAGTATTACGCTCCTTGAAGTTGGCTACTCGGCGGTGTCTGCGAAAGCGGCGCGAGACGCGCCATCGACTCCACCTATGTCATTGCTGCCGGTCGAATACCTGTCCCCCGGGATCGAGGCGCGGGCCCTCGAGGTTCAGATTCAGCTAGCGGAACGGGGCATGCACCGCGCCGCGTCCATCCCAGATCTGCTCGTGGCTGCGACCGCTGAGAAGCTAGGGCTGACCGTGCTCGCGGTCGACAAGGACTTCACGCTCATTGCGGAGGTCACGGGACAACCGATCGAAAGGCTCGAGTTCGACTAGCGGGCACGATCGGACCGCTAGAAAAACCTTGGTGCTTCAAACGTACGTTCAGGGACCGCTACGAGGTTTGGGCGGACGATGATGTGGCTGGCGTCTGGCTCGCGACCCTGTCAATCACGTCAAGTTGCTCCATGGCCTTGGCTCGCACCGCCGGGAAGCGCTCAGTCAACGTCTCGCGCACGTCCGTCTTGCGGGCATCTAGTTCCGAAACCCGCGCCACGAACGTTGAATGCGCGACGCCATCGGCCGGGAGGGACCACTCTGCCAGGCCGAACATATCCAGCACCTCGCGGTATTTGT
>Ga0307487_1000540_pt1 | contig 29476 bp, 27 predicted proteins | sample CBIW12metaG_FD_203665 | JGI IMG/M metagenome (GOLD analysis project Ga0307487, IMG submission 203665) | Sea-ice brine microbial communities from Beaufort Sea near Barrow, Alaska, United States - CBIW 1.2 | ecosystem: Environmental > Aquatic > Marine > Coastal | place: USA: Alaska | collected... | reverse complement strand
TTTCGGCGCCCATAAACAAACCGCTACCGTGTTCGCCGTACACCCTAAGCAGCCCGCGATTTTTACCAATCACCCGGCTGCGGCCCTGATTTTCGAAGCTGACTTCACCCACCGCGTAATGGCCGCGACAACGCTCATCCACCTGCTGGATCGTCAACCCCACCGAAGCGATCTGTGGGTCGGTAAACACCACCGCCAACGGCACTTTGCGCGAACCTGCCCGAACATCCGGGTAACGGCCGGCGTTGTCGCCAGCAATACGGCCTTCATCAGCGGCTTCGTGCAGCAAAGGTGCTTCGTTGTTAACATCGCCAGCAATGAATATATGGCTGTCACCACAGCGCAGAGTGTAACCGTTGAAGACCGGTATGCCCTGGTCATCCAGTTGCAGATCGGCGTTTTGTATGTCTAACCCGTCAATATTCGAGCGCCGACCGGTTGCTGCCAGCAGGTAGTCGAATTCCTCGGTCACGACCTTACTGTCGGCGTTTTTAAAGCTTATCGAAACACCTTCGGCACTGCGCGCAACCGCCGTAACATCGGCGTCGGGGTCCAGCGGGAACTCGCGATTAAAGGTTTTTAGCGCGTAGTCCCGCAACTGCGGATCTTGCAACGACCCCAGGCTTCCACCCACCCCAAACATGCGAATGCGCACGCCCAGCCGAGCCAGCGCCTGGCCCAGTTCCAGACCAATCACTCCGGGACCAAACACAGCCACCGAGGCCGGCAAATCATGCCAGTCGAACAGATCGTCATTTACCACCAGGCGATCTCCGGCTTCTTTCAAAAACCCGGGGATATTGGGGCGCGAGCCGGTCGCGATGACGATGCGCTCTGCCGTCACCTCGGTATGGTCGCCCACCATTAACCGGTGCGGCGATGCAAAACGCACATTGCCGTGCAACCGATCTTGCTCAGGATAGCTTTCTGCAGACTTCACCACCGATGCAACGAACCGATCCCGCTCCAATCGCACCCGCGCCATCACCGCCTTACCATCAACCGCAACTGCGGGGCAGGTAATTCCGAAAAGACCGGCGCTGCGGGCTGCGTGGGCCGCATCAGCGGCGGCGATCAACAGTTTGCTGGGCATACATCCTACCCGGGCGCAGGTTGTTCCGTATCGGTCACCTTCAATCAACAGCACACTATCGCTATGCTTACGTGCCCGTTGGTAGGCAACCATACCGGCAGTGCCGGCACCAATAATGGCCACCTTAACCTTTCGCTGTTTCATAACTGCCTCCTTATAAACGTCTCGTGAACACTCACTATAGCAGTCGATTGTGCTTGGCATATCAATGCTTTGTGTTTCACAATATTGGCCCTTTACAGACCCACAGAAGGAGCACGTGGCATGAACACGTTCTGGCCAGAATTTCTGATCGTCGTTCTAGTGCATTTTCTGGCGGTCGCCAGTCCCGGGCCCGACTTTGCGGTTATGCTACGCCAGGCACTGTGCCAAACCCGCGCAAACTCGCTATTAACAGCTGCAGGCATAGGCGCGGGAATTTTAGTGCATGTGGCTTATTCCCTATTGGGCATAGGGCTGCTTATTCAGCAATCGGTGCTGTTGTTCAGCCTTTTGAAAGTGATTGGTGCTCTGTATCTGACATGGATCGCGGTGCAGTGCCTGCGTGCCAAGGCCGGAGGAGTTTACGTGGAGGCTGCAAAAGCACCGCACCAAAGCCGCCTGGCGGCGCTGCGCCTGGGTTTCCTGACAAACGCTCTGAATCCCAAAGCCACGCTCTTTTTTGTCTCGTTGTTTTCGGTGATTATCAGCCCCGGCACACCGGTTTTTGTACAAGCCGGCTATGGTCTGTACATGGCTCTGGCCACTTTTTTATGGTTCAGCCTGGTGACTGTGTTCTTTAGCCAGCCGAGGGTACGCAAAGGTTTTAACCGTTTCGGTCATTGGCTGGACCGGCTAATGGGCGGTGTGCTGCTGCTTTTAGCCGGTCAGTTATTGCTGTCTACAGTGAGCGGATCAGAGCCTTTGTCTGCTCCCATCCCAGGCACGGATCGGTAATCGAGCAGCCGTATTGAAGGTCAGCGCCGTCGTTCTGGCGGCCCGGCTGTAAAAAGCTTTCCAGCATTAGCCCACAAATCTGGCGATTACCGGCGCGCCGTTGGGCGACAACATCGCGGGCTATCTCCTGCTGGCGCTCGTGTTGCTTGCAGGCGTTATCGTGGCTGCAGTCCACCATCACCGCCGGATTCAGGCCTGCCTGCTGCAGCGCATGGGTCGCGCGGGCGATGCTGTGGCTGTCGTAATTGGTGATACCGCGACCACCACGCAACACCAGATGGGTGTCAGCGTTGCCCTCTGTAGAAATCATGACCGGCGTGCCTCTGGCAGACAGCCCCGGATGATGGTGGCCGTGGGCCGCGGACTGCATGGCATTGGTGGCCACCGCGATGCCGCCGTCAGTGCCATTTTTAAAACCCACCGGCATTGGCAAGCCGCTGGCCATTTCGCGATGCAGCTGCGACTCCGTGGTGCGCGCACCAATAGCCGTCCAACTCACCAGGTCTCCCAGATAATCCATAGCAAACGGGCTCAGCGCTTCAGTGGCTAGCGGCAGGCCGGTGGCCGCCAGATTCAGCAACAATTGCCGCGAGCGTACCAAGCCCTGATTCAAATCGCCCTGCCCGCTACGTTCAGGATCGTATAACAAACCTTTCCAGCCAACTGTGGTGCGGGGTTTTTCCAAGTAGGCGCGCATCACAATCAACATACGGTCACTAACATCCGCCGCAAGCTGTTTCAGCCTTTGCGCGTACTCCAGAGCGGCCACTTCGTCGTGAATAGAACATGGCCCGATCACGACCAGCAGGCGGTCGTCGGCCCCGTTAAGGATATTACGAATCGCGTGGCGCTGGTGTTCAACCTGTGCCTCAAGCTTCGCCACTAGCGGAAAATACCCGCGCAACTGATCAGGCGTGGGCAAAGCCACCTCGCGGCGACGGGCTGGGGCAATTTTTACCGCAGGTTCTACGGCACTCCCTATTGCACTCCCTATTGCACTCTCCATAACGCTCTCTACAGCACTCTCTTCGGCATTCTCAACAACACTTACTGGCATATTCATGGCGATTTGTCCGTTTCCCTGTTCCAAAATCAAAAAACCCCGGCTGGGCTACCAGTCGGGGTTTTTGAGTCCGGTGGCAGCCTGGGTGATCTGCCGGGCTGCCTTCCTCGTTGTTCGATGATGAAGATCTAAGGGCGGCCCGGGGTCTGGCTAAAATAAAAGCCATAGTCGCGCCACCAAAATGAAACAGCCAATGCCGCCGCTGACGGTTCAATACCGAAAGCTTGCTGAACATTTAATTGGCAAATTGCTGGCTGAGTCTTCATGCTTTTTACTATAACCGGCCTGTTTTCAACTTGGCAACCGCTTATGCAAAGTTTTTATCTGGCGGTGTCAATGGCAGGCACCTGCCCAAACCGCGGAGTACTCCATGAATTGTCCCCGTATTTCCCGACTCACAGCGCCAAACGTAATGGTGCTGTTTATTACGTTTCTCCTGTTTTCGGTTTCAGCCAATGCCTTTGCGACAAGCCAAAGCCGGGCTTACAACCTGAACCAACGCCCGGCTGCGGATGTGGCCGCGCAAATTCGCGATCTTTACGAAGAAGTGAATGTCACCGTGGTCGGGCAGAAAATTGTAGCTCGCGGCGAGGCTCGCCTACTGGACGAAATCGGTCAGATTATTCAGCAACTGGATGTTGCTACGGCGCAGCTGCGCATCAGCGTGCAGTCTCGGGAGGACATCGGCGGTAAACGCAGCGGTGGCGGTGTCAACCTGACTCAAGATAACGCGTCAAGTAATCGCAACATCATTAACAGCAATACAGTCACGATAAGTGCGCAGAGCAAAACGATCAGATCATCCGGCAATCGCGAGCGCTCATTGATCGTGCAAGACGGGCAATCGGCTCAGGTCAGTGCCGGCCAAATTCGCAGTTTGCCATTCGCGGCCCGTGGCGGCCGAAATCCAGCCGTATTATTGCAACTGGTGGAAACCCGCAGCGGCTTTGTGGTGACTCCGCGGGTGATTTCACCGCAGAATATAGAGCTCAGTATTATGTCGTTTGAACAAGATGCCGCCGCCCTGCCGGGTTATGACACGGAAGCGCTAATGACTATTCGCCAGGTTCAACCCGGGCAATGGGTGTCTCTGGGTGGCGTTGACCGCAGCGAAAGCCGTGAAAAATCCGGCATCGTGTACCAAGTTAATAGCAGTGAAAATCGAAGCAGCGAGATTCGCGTGCGGGTTGACATTCTACCCTGAGGCTCAGATTTTGGCCCCACGCAGCAGGACACTCTTTGCCTCGTTAACTTTCGCTGCCAGGTAATCGTTGCCGCCGCGATCCGGATGAATTTTTTGCATCAGCCGGCGATGGGCCATCACGATGTCATCGCGGTGGCATCCCGGTTCCACGCCAAGAATCTCGCAGGCTTCACGTTCGCTGACTTGCCCGGCCACGTTAGCGCCCGTCCGCTGGCGCTCCTGACCGTCAGTGCTGTCCTGATTACGGCTGGCTTGGCCATTGCCAGCCTGACCATTACTAGCTTGACCATCAAAAGTACGCTGAATAAAGGGCAGGTATCGCAACAACGCAGGCAGCTTTCTCAACAACGGCAACAAGGCGGCAACAGCGGCTGTCAAAACGTGAATGCGCCCAGTCAACACCATCAGTAGCAAAAGGCCGCCACCGCCGATAAGAATGGCTTTCCAGGTGGCCGCTTTTTTCTTTTCTGGCGACAAGGTCCCCCATTGCCGCAACACAACAAACAGCCCCGCGGCCAAGGCAATTCCCAAAATCCATTGCATGCGCTGATCCCCATGGTAACTTCGACCGTAATTCTGTCACCAACTGCCAGTACAAAGCCAGATACGCCATAATTTCAACAGAGCTTCCTCACAGTTTCAGCGTGGTTTCGGGGGATGCCTGGCAAACATCATCGGCTGCGAAGACTATCTATAAAAGCAGATGAACGTTTCAGTGACTTTTATAGGATGCTATGCTTCTTTGCTTAACCTAATTTCCCCGCCGCTGCCATGCCTGTGCGAATACGGGGCGTAATCTGAATTATCAAGGTCTGTCATCATGCGCACTGCTTTTCGCTTCATTATTGTTATCGTTCTTCTCGGCGTCGTTCTTGGCGGTATTTTTGGATACAAATTCTGGCAATTTGGCCAGATGCAGGAACAAATGTCACAACCGCAGCCGCCGGCGGAAATCTCGGTGGTGCAATCGCAGACTGAGCAGTGGACACCTGCCGTGAAAGCCGTCGGCAGCATTGTGGCGGTGAATGGCATTGATGTAGCCAACGAAGTGCCCGGAGTTATCCAACAGATCAACTTTGAATCTGGTGACCTTGTCAACAAGGGCGACGTGCTGATTCGCCTGGACGCCGCCATTGATGAAGCGGCTCTTCGCACCCGCAGCGCCGAGGCCCAACTTACCCGTCAGGAATTCAAACGCATAGCTGACCTGCTGCCGAAACGCGCTGTATCACAGTCGCAGTATGATCAAGCCAAGGCCAACTACGATGCCGCCAACGCGCGGGTTAACGAGGCCGAAGCCCAGCTCAGTCAAAAAGTGATTCGTGCGCCTTTTGACGGCACCGTGGGTATCCGCCTGGTGGATCAGGGCCAATACATTGCCACTGGTACACCGATTGTTGAAATCAACATGCTTGATCCTATTTACGTTGATTACACCCTGTCGGAAAAGAATTTGCCTGACGTAGCTGTAGATTATTCTGTCATGACTACGGTCGCTGCGGTGCCAAACACCGAATTCACCGGCACGGTCAGCGCCATCAATACGTCGGTGAACGCTGACACCCGCACCGTGCGTATTCGCGCTACCCTTGCCAACCGCAACCAACTATTGCGCCCGGGCATGTTTGCCACAGTGAGTACGCGTCAACCTGATGACATAACCGTAGTGACCGTGCCACGCACCGCGATTTCCTACAATACTTATGGCGATTTCGCCTTTGTCGTAGAAGACAATGACCAAGGCCAAAAAGTGGTCACACGTCGCAGTGTTCGCTCCGGCGATGCGCGTGACGATAGGGTTGCGGTTCTCGAAGGCCTCAAAGCGGGCGAAACGGTTGTCTCCAAAGGCCTGTTACGACTGCGCTCGGGCCAAGCCGTGAAGATTCAGGATGACAGCAGCAAAGCTGCAAGCAACATCAGTCAAGGTTCACAGGAGGCGTCTGAATAATGCGTTTCACCGACATATTCATTCAGCGCCCGGTGCTGGCAACCGTCGTAAGCCTGCTAATTTTGCTGCTGGGTGTTCGCGCGGCCATGGATCTGGAAATACGCCAGTACCCGCAACTGGAAAGCACCACGGTTACCATTTCCACCGCTTATCCGGGCGCCAGCTCAGATCTGATTAAAGGCTTTATTACCACGCCACTGCAACAGGCCATCGCTGAATCCAGCGGTATCGACTATCTGACTTCAACCAGCGCCCAGGGCTCTTCAACCATTGAAGCCCACATGGAGCTAAACTACGACGCTAACGCGGCCCTTGCTGAAATTCAGTCGAAAGTGGCAAGCCAACGGAACGTGCTGCCAACCGAGGCCCAAGACCCGGTCATCAGTTCCAGCACCGGCGATTCCACTGCATTGATGTATATCGCGTTTTACAGCGAAGGCGAGTTAAGCGTACCGCAAATTACCGACTATCTAACCCGGGTTGTGCAGCCCCAGTTACAAGCGATTAGCGGCGTAGGTAAGGCTCAGTTGCTCGGGCGTACATTTGCTGTGCGGGTATGGCTTGACCCGGAACGCCTCGCTGCTGTGGACATGACGCCGGTAGAAGTTGTTGACCAGTTGCGCGCGAATAACTACCAGGCCGCAGTCGGTACCACCAAAGGTACGTTTACTGAGATCGCGCTGACCAGTAACACCGACATTGCCGACCCTGAAGATTTCAAACAGCTCGTGGTAAAACAGAAAAACGGCACCCAGATCCGCTTGCAGGACATTGCACGGGTTGAACTGGGCGCACAATCTTACGACCAGCTAGTCATGTACAAAGGCATCCCGGCCACCTTCACCGCCATTGAGCTAGCTCCGGGCGCCAACCCGCTAACCGTGGCCAAGCTGGTAAAAGATGAACTGCCAGGTATTCGCAGCCAAATGCCCTCAGGCCTTGAGATTCGGGTGGCCTATGATGGCTCACAGTTTATTGAGGACTCCATCAGCGAAGTGATTAAAACCCTGGCCGAGGCACTGGTGATTGTCTTGATCGTCGTGTTTTTATGCCTGGGCTCTGTGCGCGCATCTATAGTTCCCTCTATTGCGGTTCCACTATCGTTGGTGGGCGGTGCGTTTGTGATGCTGCTGTTCGGCTTCTCGTTGAACCTGCTGACGCTTCTTTCAATGGTACTGGCGATCGGCCTGGTGGTGGATGACGCCATCATCATGGTGGAAAACATTCATCGGCACATTGAGAACGGCGAATCACGATACGATGCCGCCATCCATGGCGCCCGTGAAATGGCCGTGCCCATTATTGCCATGACAACAACCCTGGTTGCGGTGTATGCGCCCATCGGGTTTATGGGGGGCCTTGTGGGTTCACTGTTCACCGAGTTCGCCTTTACTCTGGCGGGCACCGTGGTAATTTCCGGGATTGTAGCCTTGACCCTGTCGCCCATGCTGTCAGGCAAAGTTCTTAAACCCCACGGCGATCCCGGCAAGTTCGAACGCATCGTAGAGCGCACCTTTCAGGGCATCGCCAATGGCTATTCCATAGCCCTTGTGTCGCTGATGAAAACCAAGTCGGTGGTGGTGTTTTTTGCCTTGGCAATATTGTGCTCAATCTACTTCATGGTCACCATGAGCCAAAATGAACTGGCGCCGACCGAAGATCAGGGCATTCTGTTCTACCAGGGTCTGGGCCCGCAAACGTCCACCCTTGATTATCTGCTTGAAAATGGCAAAGAAGTTCAGGAGCGGTTATCGACAGTCGACGGCTACTACGAAGACTTCATGGTTCTTGGCTTCACTGCGCCAAACGCGGTGTTTGGCGGACTAAAAATGAAGCCCTCGACAGAGCGCGACATAACCCAGTTTGAGATGCAGCCTAAAATGACCGCCGAACTGAGCAAAGTGACCGGTTTGCAAACGGCAGTATTCGCCCGTCCGTCCCTACCCGGTTCTGGCGGCGGCCTGCCATTTCAGTTTGTAGTGACCACCGGTGGCAGTTACGAGCAATTGAGCAGCGTTGCCGACGAACTGGTAGGCGCGGCTATGCAAAGTGGCAACTTCATGTTCCTGCGCAAGTCCATCAGCTTTGACAAGCCGGTTACCCGCATCGATGTGGATCGTGATCGGGCGTCAGACCTGGGCCTGTCAATGAAAGACATAGGCCAGCAGTTGAGCAGTATGCTCGGCGGCGGTTACGTTAACCGCTTCAGTATGGAAGGCCGCTCTTATCAGGTTATTCCCCAGGTGGATCAAAACTTCCGCACAGACGAACAAGCTCTGAAAGATTACTACATTCGTGCCGACAGCGGCGCACTGGTGCCCTTGTCCAGCGTGGTGTCTTTCAGCCGCGATGTAGAACCGTCGAACCGTACCCAGTTCAACCAACAAAATTCGCTGACTCTTGAAGGCGTGGTTTCGCCCGGTGTGGCCTCTGGCACCGCTATGGATTTCATGGAAAAGACGTCGGCGGACATTCTCCCCCAGAGCTTTGGTTTTGACTACAAGGGCGAAACCCGTCAGCAAGCGAAACAAGGAAGCGCTTTGATGGTGACCTTCTTCCTGTCGCTATTGGTGATTTACCTGGTGCTGGCGGCGCAGTTTGAAAGCTGGCGCGATCCGCTGATCATTCTGATATCCGTGCCCATGTCGGTAGCCGGAGCCATGGCGTTTATTGTGTTGGGCTTTGCTACCATGAACATCTACACTCAGGTAGGTCTGATTACCCTGATAGGCGTGGTGTCCAAGAACGGAATATTAATTGTGGAATTCGCCAACCAGCTGCAGAAAAGCAAAGGGTTGAACAAACTGGATGCAGTGGTGGAAGCCGCGTCTATTCGTTTGCGGCCTATTATCATGACGTCACTGGCGCTGATTTTCGCGATGGTACCGCTGCTGCTGGCATCCGGACCGGGCGCTCAAAGTCGCTTCGCGATCGGCCTCACTATTACGGCCGGGCTGGGCATTGGTACTCTGCTCACTGTGTTTGTACTGCCGGCGTTTTACGTGCTGCTGGCGCGGGACCACAACGCCGCCAGCAAAGACAAGCATGAGGATGACAATGGAGAAAATCACGATCACCCCAACCACTCTCCAGCCAGCTAATTCGCATTGACGCTGCTCAATCTGTTTTGGCTGTTTGTTCTTGGCTTCGCCACCTGGTACTGGTGGCGGGCCACGGCTATCAAAGATGGAGTGCTGATTGCGGCCAAGCGCTACTGCAAAACCATGGATGTAATGCTGCTGGATGAGGCTGTGTATCTGCGCGGCGTATGGGTAAAACGCGACAGCGGCGGACAGTTGCGGGTATGGCGACGTTTCATGTTTGACTTCACCAGCACCGGCGAAGAACGTTATAGCGGCCGCATTATTATGCTGGGGCGGCAAATTATTCACACTGAGCTGGACACCCACCGGCTCTGAACACCGCTTTACGGCCAGGAGGCACCATGTCTGATTCTTTTTCCCTGCACGAGATCACTGACTTTGCCCAAGCCCTGGCCCTTGACGCCGGAGAGCTGATTCGTCACGAGCGCGATCACAACACCCTGCGTACCGATTACAAACAGCAAACTGAGCTTGTGACTCACGCCGATATAATGGCGGACGAGTTCATTACCGATGCCATCCGCAGGCGTTTTCCGGAACATCGCATTCTGTCGGAAGAAACCATGCCCGACCTGGCTCAGGCCGAGCACATCGATACGCCGCTGTGGGTGATTGACCCAATCGATGGCACCGTAAACTACGCCTACGGCCACCCACAAGTAGCCGTTTCCATCGCCTACGCCGAGCGCGGCCAAGTGCAGGCAGGCGTTGTGCACGCACCCTTCGCCGGCCAGAACGGCAAAGGGGAAACCTTCCGCGCGACCCGCGGTGAAGGGGCAACCCTAAACGGCCAGGCGATCAGCCACAGCAATGCCAGCGAGCTGCGCCAGGCATTGTTTGCCACCGGTTTCCCTTACACAAAAGACGCGCTGGAGCCGCTACTAAAGCGGTTGGATGCAATGATTCACCAATGCCGTGATTTACGCCGAATTGGCTCTGCGGCTCTGGATATATGCTGGGTAGCCTGCGGCCGGTTGGATGTGTACTACGAAAATGTCAGCCCCTGGGATTTTGCCGCCGCAAGGCTGATAGCAATAGAAGCTGGTGCCCACGCCGGACACTTCGGCGAGGTGCCCGAAAATCAACCCGCGGACTTATGGGGCAAAGATATACTGATCAGCGCACCCAAGCTTTGGCAGCCTGTGCGAGAGATTTTGCGCAAAGCGTCTGGCTATTAGCGGTCAGCCGCCACCGATGGCGCGTACCACTTCTACCTGATCGCCCTCAGCCAAGGCCGTGTCTGCGTGCTGGCTGCGGGGCACTATATCTTCGTTCAGTTCAATGGCCAGGCGCTTACCCACCAGCCCCAGATGTTCGATTAAGGCACCAATGGTGGTGCCGGCTGGGAACGCCATTGGCTCGCCGTTCACTGTCAACTTCATAGCTCGTACCTTATTCAACCCGCTTTGAATCCGTTTTAAATGTCAGTGCCGCCACCACAAGCAGCAGCCAGCCGAGCATGAAACACACCCCGCCAATCGGCGTAATAAGGCCAATACCCTTGGCTTGAACCAGCACCAGCGCATACAGGCTGCCGCTGAACAAGACCACACCGGCAAGCATAAAAGCCGCCGCCACCGTCAGCAGCTTGCGCGATAAGCCAAAGCCGGCCAGTACGGCTACCAAAACCAGTCCCAGGGCGTGGTACATCTGGTAAGTCGCCGCCATTTCAAATACTTCCAAGCCGCGAGCATCAACCACATTGCGCAGGCCGTGGGCGCCAAAGGCACCCGCCATCACTGCAGTCAGTGCCAGCAGGGCACCGGTTACCAAAGCCCATATCATCAACGCTGGACGAGCTATAACCTGCCCGTCGGCGTAGCCAGCCAGCCCCGATTCAGCATGCTTAGCAGTCACAGCAGGTGATCTCCTCGCTATCCAGGTTCATCATGGTCAATGCTCCACCCCAGACACAGCCGGTATCCAGGCCGATAAAGCGTTTGTGTCCGGTGTGACCCTCCAGCGCGGCCCAATGGCCAAATACCACCCGGGTGTTGTCGTCGCGGGCATAATCAAACCAGGGCGCAAAGCCCTCGGGTGCGGTGTCCACCGATTCTTTGGCCGTCAATTCCAAAGCGCCATCGGCGGAGATAAAGCGCATGCGGGTGAAGTAATTGGTGATCACCCGCCAGCGGTCCATGCCGCTCAGGCCAGGTTGCCAGCCTGCCGGCTGATTGCCATACATGCCGGCAAAATATTCGGCGGCTTGCGGGCCACGGATCACCTGTTCCACTTCGCGCGCGCGAATGCAGGCCTGCTCCACCGTCCAGATATGAGGCAATCCAGCGTGGGCCATAAACAGATCGCGCTTGGGATCATACATGCACAGTTTCTGCTGGCGCAGCCAGTTCAGCAGCTGATCGCGATCAGGCGCTGCAAGAATGCTGTCGAGAGTGTCTTTACGCTTTGTCTTGTGATCCGCCATAGCAACGGCTAGCAGGTGCAAGTCGTGATTGCCTAAAACCACCTCGGCGCTGGTGCCCAGGTTGGCAATATAGCGCAGTGTTTTCAGGGACTGCGGACCACGGTTGATTAAATCTCCCGCTACCCACAGGCGGTCCCGCGACGGCGAGAATCCAACCTTGTCTAAAACCTGCTGCAAAGCGTCGTAACACCCTTGAATGTCGCCAACGGCATACTCACTCATAGACGATCACTCATTGCCAGCTCCGGGCGCCTCGATGTCAGCACCGGGTGCACGTGTCACCAGATAGTCAGCAATGGCGACATAATCCGCCAAGCCTAGATTTTCCGGGCGCAGGCCATCATTGATCCCTAACTGCTGGAGCTCGGCGGCGGTAACAAAACCGCCCAGGGCCTTACGCAGGGTTTTACGGCGGGCGTTGAACGCGCTGCGCACCACCGCCTGCAGTGTGCCCAGGTCTTTAGCCGGGTGCGGTAAGGTAGCATAGGGCACCAGCCGGACAATGAACGAATCCACTTTTGGCGCAGGGCGGAAGGCATCCGGCCCAACCTCAAACAGCGGCTGCACTTTGCAGAAATACTGGGTCATGATGCCAAGACGGCCATAATTGTTGTCGCCCGGAATCGCCGCCATACGCTGCACCACTTCCTTTTGCAGCATGAAGTGCATGTCCTTAACCACGCCGCTCTGGGCCAGCAAGTGAAAAATCAGCGGCGTTGAAATGTTATAGGGCAGGTTGCCAATAATCCGCAGCGGCTGCTCGCCCGCCAGTTCTTTAAAGTCGAACTTCAGCGCGTCGGCTTGGTGAATTCGAAACTCTGGATAGTTAAAGAACTTGGTGCGCAATATGGGTATCAAATCGCGATCCAGCTCCACCACCTGCAGGCGCGGGTTCACCGCCAGAATTTCTTCGGTGATGGCGCCCAAGCCGGGGCCAATTTCTACAATAGACTGGTCGGGCTTGGGGGCAATAGAGCGGACAATACGCTCGATAACGCCGGGGTCGTGCAGGAAGTTCTGGCCAAAGCGCTTGCGGGCCTGATGGCCGGGTTGTCTACTCACGGTATTTCTCTCTTCATCTGATTGGCGCGCAAACCACGGGCCATTTGTTCACCCACGCGAATGGCTGTTAACAGGCTGCCGCCGTCGGCTTTGCCGGTACCGGCCAAATCCAGCGCAGTGCCATGGTCCACCGAGGTGCGCACAATGGGCAGGCCGAGGGTAATATTTACCGCGCGGCCAAAACCCTGAAATTTCAGCACTGGCAGGCCTTGATCGTGAAACATCGCCAGCGCGACGTCTGCGTTATCAAGCCAGTGCGGCGTAAATAGGGTGTCTGCTGGCAGCGGGCCAGTCAGAGCTATGCCCTCAGCGCGCAACTGATCCAGTGTGGGTTCAATCACTTCGATTTCTTCGCGCCCCAAATACCCGCCTTCGCCGGCGTGGGGGTTCAGACCGGCCACCAGAATGCGCGGCCGGGCAATATTGAAAAACGTTTTCAGATCGGCGTTCAGAATCCGCACCACTTGGCTCAAGCGCTCGGGCGTTATCGCTGCAGACACGTCTTTAAGGGGTAAGTGGGTGGTCACCAGTGCCACCCGCAATTCTTCAGTGGCCAACATCATCACAACCCGTTCAACACCACACAATTCCTGCAGAAACTCGGTGTGGCCACTAAAAGCGATGCCGGCGTCGTTAATCACGCCTTTATGCACCGGCGCGGTCACCATGCCGTCAAAACTGCCGTTCAGGCAGCCTTCGGCAGCGCAGGTCAGGGTATCCAGCACGTACTGGCTGTTGCCGGTGTCTAGCTGGCCAGCTTGGTTACTATTACAGCCGTTAACGTGCATGACCGACAGCTCGCCGGCGGCCTTAGTGGCTACCACGCCGGGCTGCCAGGCTAGCAGCCGAACGCTTAACCCGAGCAAGTGGGCACGGGCTTCCAGCAATAGCTGGCTGGCTACCACAACAATGCCTACCTGCCGCTCTTGGCCTGCCAGCTGCAAGCACAATTCAGGCCCAATGCCGGCAGGTTCACCAGCGGTCACGGCGAGGGTAATTCCCTCACTCATGATGCACTGGCATCTATGTTTGCGGAGGCCTCAGTGTCACTATTTTCGGCATAGCCCGGCTTGAACTCGACAAAAGCCTCATCACGAATTTCCCGCAGCCAGTTCTGCAGTTCATTTTCGAACTTGCGTTGATATAGGGTCTGGCGAGTTTCAGATTCGCGGAATTCGTCGCTCATGTCTTTCTGCCGACGCTCTTGCACTTGCAACAGATGCCAACCGAACTGCGAACGCACCGGGCCTTCAATCTGCCCCACGGTGGCATTTTGCATAGCCTGTTCAAATTCTGGCACCATCTGCCCGGGGTTTACCCAACCCAGATTACCACCGTCAGAACCCGACACTGTGTCGTCTGACTCGGCCTTAGCCAGTTCGGCAAAATCGGCGCCGTTTTGCAATTTTTCAAAAAGATCGCGGACCTTATCCTCGGCTTCGGCCTCGGTGATCGCGTCAGACGGCTGCACCAGAATATGCCTTACCCGGTTTTGCTGAACCAATTTCTGCCGTTCGCCACCGCGCTGCTCCATCACCATCACCAAGTGAAAACCGCTGCTATTCTGCAATACTTCGGACGGCTGGCCCACCACCAGGTCTGGCACCACTGGAGCGACCAGAGACGGCAACTGGCTTTCAACGCGCCAGCCCATGTCGCCGCCCTCAAGGGCGTTGCTGGCATCCGATTCTGCTACCGCAACCGCACGAAAATCCCGACCTTCCACAATCTGCTCGCGCAGTGTCTCGGCTTTGCTACGAGCAGCTTCTACCGACGTATCGCTGCCGGGATCCTCGGTTTCAATAAAGATGTAAGACAGGCGATACTCGGCGGTATTGCCACCGCCGGCTTGCTGCGCCTGCTGATAGTTTTCCACTTCGCGGTCTGTTACCCGAATGCGGCTGCCCACCTGACGCTGCTGAACCCGGCTGGTAAGCAGTTCATTGCGGATCTGCTCGCGGGCGTCACGGTAACTGACGCCTTCGCTAACCAACTGCTGCTCGAACTGCTCAAGGCTCATGCCATTGCGACCGGCAATACTGATCATGGTTTCGTTGAGTTCGTTATCGCTGATGCGCATGCCCATTTTGCCCGCCATCTGCAGCTGTACCGATTCGGTAATCAGCTGATCCAGCACCCGCTCCTGCAGTAAACTGCGCGGCGGCAAGGTCGTTTCCTGAGCTTGCAGCCGGGTAACAATGGTGTTGATGCGAGCGTCCAGCTCGGTGGCCAGAATCACGTCGTCATCGACAATCGCAACTACTTGGTCCAGCAGCTGGCGCTCGGCCTGAGCCGCCAGCGGCAACAATGCCAACACCAGCATCAGGGATGTTACACAGTGGCGAAAGGTCGCCTTCATAGTCACCTCATTGTTAAACAGTGGCATAGCGTTTAAAAGCTCCAAAATTGTGTTACGGCGCGCCAAAGCGACGGCGTTCGCGCTCATCAAAACCATAAATGGCGTCGGCAACGCTGGTAGAGGCGCCGCCGGTGCCCCCCAGGCCTTTAAGCTGAATCTGGAACAGTATACGGCTGTCCAGTTCTTGGTCGTCGGTATAGTAATTCTGGTGTACCACCTGCAGGCTCCAGCAACAATTATTGTATTCCACTCCCGCCAGCGACCCCACGGTACGGTCCAGATCAGTGTCGTGCACCCAGCGCCCGATCAGGCTCAGGCGGTTGCTGACCGGGAACACCACGCCCACATCGGCTTGTTCCAGCTGGGTCGCCGCGGTATTGCCTTTGCTGTAAGTATGGCCCACGCTGGCCAGATAGCGGTAATCGGGAGAATGGAAGGTTAACTGACTGCGGCCTTCCTCGGTTTGGTTAGCGTCTGGATCCCACAGCAGGGAACTGCGAATTTCCAGAGTATCCAGCGGGTTCAGCACTACTTCCGCCGCCATCGGCGACCGGCTACGGTCTTCCGCACCCACGCCAAACAAACTGACGTCACGACTTTCAAAATACTGGATCTGACCCACACTGAAACGGGCACGTTCGGCACCGGTTAGCAGATCGTTAAAACGGCTGGTCAATGCCACCGTTAACTGATTGGTATCGCCTACCCGGTCGCCACCGGTAAAGCGGTTACGTTGAAAAAGCTGGTCAAAGCGGAAGGACTTCAAGTCCGTGTCAAAATCAGGAATGCGATTCTGGTCAGCGTCAGCGTCAGCCCAGGCGTAATACAACCGCGGCTCCAGAGTCTGGTTAAACGGTACGGTGAACAGGCTGCTTCGACGATCAAAATACAAGCCGTTGTCCCACTCCGCCACAGGCACCGTGCGGTCAAGGTTACCGCTGCCCAGGGTGTAATCTTCTAGCTGGTAGCGAGTATAGTCCACGCTAACAGAGGGCCGGCTATAGCCCCAGAATGCCCGCATGGGCAGAGCCACCTCGGGTACCAGGCGTAGGCGTTGGCCGTTCGCACGATCCAGACCGGTCAGGTTGTCATTGTCCCGCTGAAAATACGTATATTGGCTATCAACGCCCAGTTCAAGGGTACCAGTATCGGCTACGGCGGAATACAAAACTTCCGGTAACTGGGCGTAAGGCCGGTTCACGTCAGCGATGCGTTTCGCCACCGTCTGGTAATCGTTCAGATACGCATCGAAGTACTGACTGGCATCCTGATAGCGAACACCGCCGCGGCGCTGAAGGTGAGTAGCCTGGCTGATATCAAGGCTGCGGTTCAGGTCACTCAAGTAATCGTCATCGCTGACCGCTGCAAAATCGCCGTATCCCGTCCAGCCTCGGCCCAAGGCCGCTTCGGTGGTGGCACCCAGCGCCCAGCGCTGGCCATTTTCGCCCGGATTTTCGTCGCGGAAAAAAGTATCGTTATCAATATAACCCAGCTGAAGTACTGTTTCGCCGTAGTTACTCAAATAGCGGCCTTCCACTTCGGTAAACAGACCGCGGCCGCCAATGAACTGGGGGGTAATGGTGGCATCGTAGTTGGGCGCCAGATTCAGGTAATAAGGCAGCGCCACAAAACCACCGCCGCCGGCGTTGGAGGTACCAAATCCCGGGTACAAAAAACCACTCTTGCGACGGTCATCAATGGGAAAACTAACCCAGGGCCAATAAAACACCGGCACGTCTAATACTTCCAGTCGCAAATGTTTAGCGGTGCCAAAACCTTTCGCCTGATCCAAACGGATCTCTTGCGCTACAAGGGCCCAGTCGTTCTGCTGCGGGCCGCAGGTGGTTAACAGCCCTTGGCTGATAAGCACTTCGTTATCGCCGACTCGGGACAGGCTCTCTGCCTGGCCACGCATCTCCGGCCCGTGCAGCAAAAAAGTTGCGGTGTTGATGTCTAAGCGACCGCTTTCGACGTTGTAATTGGCGGAATCACCGGTCAGCAAAAAACCTTGGCCGCGGCTCGTCAAAGGACCGGTGATGGCCACCCGGCCCTCTGCCTGGCGGTATCGGGCCTCGGCGCCAGACACCTGAAAACTTCCCTGACGCAGCCGCACGTCGCCCTGCAAGTACAATTCATTGTCGATTTCATAGCGCGCCGTCAAGCCGCTGGCTTGCAGTGGCTGCCCGGCACCGCTTCGCTGCGACATCATCGCATCGTTGCCTTCAACAGCGCTCCCGCCCGATAAATAACCACCCGCGCAAAAAGACGGCAGGCGCGCCTGGGCGTCGACAGGCAGTTGCTCGCGCAGTCGCCAGTCGATTTCAGCCGCCGATGGCGCGGGTTGTGCTGCCGCAGCCAAACTGCCGCAACCCAAGAGTCCGCCGCTCAGCAGACAGACCAACGAGCGCGGCAAGCGGCCAAGCGAATGCTTCCGTGGGTGATTACGCAATAACACGGTGGCCGTTATCCTGTGGTCAGTGGATGAGAGATTCAACAGTTTACACGGCGCCCCCCGGCTTGTTAACGGAAACCCCCGCCGGGCGAGCTTAACTTTCTTTCAGTTGCCGTTGCAGCAGGCTTTACTCCAACCGCGGATCTTCGTAGTTTAGTGCTCCAGAAGCCCGCACCCAAGCTGCGGGTACCGGTTTTGCATCCTTTAAGGAAACCCGCGCGCCATGGATCACCGCCTGCAACTGCTGACCCGCTGGGTCAGTCAATTCCCCGGCTTTGCAAACACCGCCGTGGCGCCTGTAGCCGGCGATGCCAGTTTCCGGCGTTATTTTCGGGTATGGCGCAGCGCTGATTGGCAAGAGGCGCGCGGGGTGGAAAGAACATCAGGAGCGCAAGCCGGTCAGGCGTTTATCGTGATGGACGCACCACCCGAGCACGAAGACTGTCAGCCTTTTGTTATCTTAGCTCAACATTGGCGCAGTCACGGCGTTAAAGTGCCCGCCATTGTGCAGCAAGATCTGGACCGGGGCCTTCTTCTTATGGAAGATTTTGGTGATCGCCTGCTGCTGGGGCAACTCAACACGGTTAACGCCGACCAACTTTACGGCAACGCACTGGCGGAATTGGCGCGCATTCAGCAACTACCCGATAACCCTGACTATCCGCTGGCGGCTTATAGCAACGATTTACTGGATAGGGAAATGGCACTGTTCCGCGACTGGCTGCTACAGCGACAGCTAGGGTTAGAGCTGAACAACAGCGATCTTGCCATGCTAAACAACACATTTACCCTGTTACGGGAAAGTGCCAGTGCTCAGCCAAAGGTGCCAGTGCACCGTGACTACCACTCCCGCAATCTGCTGGTAACGGACGGCGACGAGCGCCCCGGCGTCATCGATTTTCAGGATGCGGTCATGGGGCCTGTCACCTATGATCTGGTGTCGCTGCTGAAGGACTGCTACGTGCAGTGGCCTCACGAGCGTGTTCAGAACTGGCTGGAAAGCTATCGCCAGAGCAGCCTGAACGCCAGCCTGCACAGCGCTGATGCGGTCACCTTCCGCCAATGGTTCGAACTGATGGGCATGCAACGCCACCTGAAAGCCGCGGGCATTTTTGCCCGCTTGGCACTGCGCGATGGCAAGCAGGATTACCTCAATGACATTCCCCGCACCCTTGGATACTTGTGCAGTGCGAGCGCCCGCCAACCGGCTTTACGCCCGTTCCATGACTGGCTGTTGAGCACTGTGGTACCGGCAGTGGAAGCCACCTTGGGCCCGGTGCACGGCGCACACCAACCATGAAGGCTATGATTCTGGCCGCGGGCAAAGGCGAGCGCATGCGTCCGCTGACCCTGCACACACCAAAACCGCTGCTGCAAGCCGGCGGGCAACCGCTGATTCATTACCACCTGCAGCGCCTTGCACACAGCGGCTTTAACGACATTATTATCAACCTGGCCTGGCTTGGCGAGCAGATTGCGAAGGCGCTGGGCAAGGGCGACGCCTTTGGCGTGAAACTGAGTTATTCCCGCGAAGGCGAACCGCTGGAAACCGCCGGCGGCATTGTACGCGCGCTGACCATGCTGACCGACGCCGGCGATGACTGGTTCGTGGTGATTAACGGCGACATCTGGTGCGATTTTGATTTACGCGAGTTGAAACCGCCCTGCGATGCCGACGCGTTGCTGGTACTCACCGACAACCCCCCACACAACCCGCAAGGGGACTTTGCGCTAAAGCCCGATGGCCGTATCAGCTGTGATGAAACCCTGCCCAGGCTGACGTTTACCGGCGTCAGCCTGCTTAACCGCCGGCTGTTTGCAGGATTAACAGACCAGTCCGGCAAGCTCGGGCCATTGTTACAGCAAGCCGCCGGGGCAAATCGGGTAAAAGGCGTCTATCATGGCGGTCAATGGCTGGATGTAGGCACACCGGAACGCCTTAGCTGGCTTGACCGGCAGCTGCGCACGCCCAATTCCCGAGATTCCCGATGGTAAAAAGACGCCCGGCATCACGGCGGCTCGATAACGCCCTGCGCTATCTCCTTCCGCGACTGACACACTGCCAGAATCAGGCTGAAGAACTGCTTGAACAACAGCGGCTGCCGCTTTTCAGTCAGCGCTATCTGTTCTTTTTCCTCGGCCATATTGCCAAGGCAGAAGGCACAGTTGGTAAGGCTGATATTCACTACGCCGAAGCGCTGATGGTCGCACTAAGCCTGAATCGGCGCCAGCGTAAACGCGCCGTTCGCTGGTTCACCCAAGGCAAAACCACCGGTCAACTTGGGCCGCTGAAGGCTTGGTGGCTAAAAATGGTGACGCCCCTATTGGCAAGGCGAGCTGTGATGTTGGCCATTTGCCTGTGCCACAGCGCACAACTGCATGGCCGACCATCACAGGCGCGACGTTACCGCTGTGAAGACGCCGTAGTGCAAAGTGGCTTGCCGGTAGGCGTAAGCGATGACATATTCGACCATTACGCCGCCCAGGTGTGGCCGCAAGCGGCGACCCTACCGCCGGCACCAAAAAGCTACCAGGACGCCTGCGAGATTCTGGGCATTACCCGCCACGATTCTTTACAGGAGGCCAAGCGTATTTGGCGCCGCAAAGTGTCTTCAATACATCCGGACAAACTCGCCCAGCAACAACTGACCCGCGCCGAACTGGCGGTCGCAAAAGAACGCCTGCTACGCTATCAGCAAGCCTGGGAGTTCATTAAACAACGCCATAAGCCATTGTAATGGTGATGACGTAGCTCGTTCGGCCGCTGCGTTTGGTGTCGGGCAGCCGGCTAATCCATAGCCGGCTCGCTGTCCGCCTTTATCCAAGCCGCCAGGCGGCTGGCCAAAGCGTCACCTTGCCGCGCTTGCACAGGCTCTTGCACCGTTACTCGTTGGCGCTGGTACTGCGCAACCTCAACCTGATTCATAACGGTCGTGCGCTGCATCGCGCTCTGCGACCGGTCACCCCGCGCAGCCTGCACATCTAATACACGTAAACGGGGGGTTTCGATAAAACGTTCGGCCAACACTTTAAAGTCACGCGGATAAAACCTGGGCAACAGCCAAACTAGACCCGCACTGTCGGCCAGTTTGGGCAACGCAGTGACAAAATTGGCGCCCCGGCCAACGCCCACAATCACCACTTTCGGGTAACCTTCGCGTTTCAGATAGCCAATGGCCGCCTGTAACTGCGCAGCCACTTCCTGGCGATACTGCACCTCCGCCTCAGACCATTCGGTACCCGCCATTACGTCAATCAGCATAGGGTCTGGATCTGGGTTTGAGGACGCCCCGGCAACCTGGGCCGCCACCGGCTGTGGCGCCTGGCCTTCATCCGCGGCTGGCTCAGCGGGCGATGCTTCAGGTAGCGGGAGTTCGCGCTCCATCACCCGTTTCAATCCACCCGTCGGCGCACGCAGGCCTAGCGTCAGAGCCGCCAACCCCCGCTCAGCCAAGCTTCCGGCAAAGGCGGTCACAAATCCTTCGCCGGCATTCTGGCCTTCGTCTGCCAACACCACAACGCCAATAGTTGCTGCTTTTGCCAGCGGCGTGAAAATCAGCGCCAGCACAGAATTCGGCGTGTCGTCGGCGCTATCGACCTCTAACCACACCGCAGACTGCGGCCACTGCTGCAACAGTGCCATGGCGCCCTGACCGGTTACCACGCTGGCCCGTTGTGGCCGGGCGTCAGCTGGCTGCGCCGCTTTATCATCAGGGTTTGTATTTGGTTCCGCTGCCTCATCGGCAACGGCGGCATCACCACTGGTCTGAACCGCATCGGCAGGCTCGTCTTGCGCTTGAACCAACGGCGTGGCCAACATGACCAATAACCCAATAAATAACAACAAACGATTATCCACCACTTACATTGCCACCCATTGCGCTCTCACGCTGCGAAAAACCCTTGTGAGCTGATAGACTAGCAGTCGCAGTCGCGCGCAGCACCAACCATACCGAAATGCCGGAACCGTTCCGGCCGACAGCCAGAGGCGAACCATGAATCCGTACCTGATCGCACCCTCCATCCTTTCTGCCGATTTTGCCCGCCTGGGCGAGGAAGTCGATAACGTATTGGCCGCCGGTGCCGATGTGGTGCATTTTGATGTTATGGACAACCATTATGTACCCAACCTGACCATCGGCCCTATGGTCTGCGAGGCACTGCGTAAACACGGCGTTACCGCGCCCATTGACGTACACCTGATGGTGTCTCCGGTGGATGACCTGATTCGCAAGTTCATGGATGCCGGCGCCAGCTATATTACCTTCCACCCGGAAGCGTCCCAACACGTTGACCGTTCTTTACAACTGATCCGCGATGGCGGCTGCAAAGCCGGGCTGGTGTTTAATCCTGCAACGTCGCTCCAGTACATGGACTATGTGATGGACAAGCTCGACATGGTTCTGCTGATGTCGGTAAACCCCGGTTTTGGCGGCCAGAAGTTCATCCCCGGCACCCTGGATAAACTGCGCGAAGCGCGCAAGCGTATAGACGCCAGCGATTACAATATCCGCCTTGAAATAGATGGTGGAGTAAAAACCGACAATATCCGCGAAATTGCCGAAGCGGGTGCCGATACCTTTGTTGCCGGTTCAGCCATTTTCAATACCGATGATTACAAGGCCACCATTGACGCCATGCGCGCCGAACTTGAACACGCCAGTAAAACTCTGGGCTTTTGAACGGAACCTGCCATGATTCTGAAAGGCCTTTTTAACACACGCTGGCCAGCCGCCGCCCTGTTTGATCTGGATGGCACCCTGGTTGATAGCGCGCTGGACTTGTCCGCTGCCGTTGACCAAACCCTGGAACGGCTGGGCCGCCCCCCTGCCGGCATTGATCAGGTGCGCCAGTGGGTAGGCCACGGAGCCGCGATATTGATTCGGCGCGCTTTGGCGGGTAAAGCCGATTGGCAACCACCCAACGCTGCAGACGAAGCCGTATTTGAAGACGCTATGGCGCTGTTCTTCCAGCACTATGAAAACGCCAACGGCCAGCACGCAAAGGTGTATCCAGGCGTTATAGAGTGCCTGAACCGGCTGCAGCAAATGGGCTGCCCGATGGCAATCGTCACCAACAAGCCTGAGCAGTTTGTGGCGCCCTTGTTGAAACAGTTAAAACTTGACGGTTATTTCAAGCTCATCGTCGGGGGCGACACTCTGGCCAACAAAAAGCCCGACCCGGAACCCCTGCTGCACGCCATGGAAAAACTAAACGGCCGGCCAGCCACTACGGTAATGGTCGGTGACTCAGCGGCCGATGTGCAGGCCGCCAAAGCCGCGGGCATTCCGTGCGTGGCCGTTACTTACGGCTACAACTTTGGCAACCCCGTGCAGGCATTGGGAGCCAATGCCGTGGTTGATTCCCTGAGCGAGCTTTTGTAACCTCTTAGGTTATCGATTATCTGTAAACCACATTGGGAGATTCCTGCCGTGCAGGGACTGAGTCTGATTGCAGCGCGAGGTATTCCGAGCACCCGCGCAACACGTTGGTGGCGATGGCGCAACGGCTGAACACTCAGCCCGGCGGATAGAGGGTGGCCGCCCGCTTGAAACCACCACCCGGCCGGCACGGCACAACGCCCTGCGCCAGCCCGAACGCAGATCAGTATTCAGGAAGCCCGATCATGACCCCCGAACATTTCCGCGAGCTGGCACAAGCCGGCTACAACCGCATCCCCGTGTACCGTGAAGTACTGGCGGATATGGATACCCCGTTAAGCACCTACCTAAAACTGGCTAGTGGGCCCTATTCCTACCTGTTCGAATCCGTTCAGGGTGGAGAAAAATGGGGCCGTTATTCCATTATTGGCCTGCCCAGCCAGGAAGTGCTGAAAGTTTTCGATCACCGTATCGAAATCCGTCGCCATGGCGAGCTGGTAGAAAGCAGCGAGGTTGAAGACCCGCTGGCTTTTATCGCCAGCTATCAGGAACGTTTCCACGCTCCTGATCTTGCTGAACTGCCGCGTTTCAACGGTGGCTTGGTGGGCTACTTCGGCTACGACACCGTTCGCTACATTGAGAAGCGCCTGGCTAGCAGCTGCCCGCCAGACCGCATTGGAACCCCCGACATCCTGCTAATGGTGTCCAACGAACTGGTGGTGTTCGATAACCTGCGCGGCAAACTGCATCTGATTGTGCACGTAAGCCCGGCAGACGACGGCGCCTTTGAACAGGCCCAGATGCGCCTGGATAAACTGGAACAGCAGCTGCGCCAAAGCACCGCGCAAGCGCCGAAAACCCCGGATCACCTGCGCGGCAAAACCGTGGATGAAAGCGAATTTGTGTCCGGCTTCAGTCAGGAAAAATTCGAAGCAGCGGTGGGCATAATCAAGGACTACGTTCTGGATGGCGACGTAATGCAAACCGTCATCTCCCAGCGCATGTCGATTCCATTTGAAGCACCGCCACTGAACCTGTATCGCTCACTCAGGGTATTGAACCCCTCTCCGTACATGTACTTTCTGGATCTGGACGATTTCCACATTGTGGGTTCATCACCGGAAATTCTAGCGCGAATGGAAGACCGCGAAGTGACCGTGCGGCCCATCGCTGGCACCCGCAAACGCGGCGCCACCGAAGCTGAAGACCGCGCCCTGGAAGCCGAACTGCTGGCTGACCCAAAAGAAATTGCCGAACACCTGATGCTGATTGACCTGGGCCGCAACGACGCGGGCCGGGTATCGGAAACCGGCACCGTACGACTGACCGAGAAAATGGCTGTTGAGCGCTACTCCCACGTGATGCACATCGTCTCGAACGTCACCGGCCAAGTAAAAGACGGCATCAGCTGCCTGGATGTATTAAAAGCAACCCTGCCCGCCGGCACCTTAAGCGGCGCACCAAAAACCCGCGCCATGGAAATCATCGACGAGTTGGAACCGGTCAAACGCGGCGTGTATGGCGGCGCCGTGGGCTATTTGTCGTTCAACGGCAACATGGACACCGCCATCGCCATCCGCACCGCGGTGATCAAAGACAACACCCTGCACATACAGGCCGGCGCCGGCATAGTCGCGGATTCAGTACCACGCCTGGAATGGAAAGAAACCATGAACAAAGGCCGCGCCATTTTCCGCGCCGTCGCCATGACCTACAACGACTTTGACCACTAAGGCGAGGGACAGATTATGCTTTTGATGATCGACAACTATGATTCTTTCACCTACAACGTGGTGCAGTACCTGGCCGAGCTGGGTGCCGACGTGCAGGTACATCGCAACGACGAAATCACCGTGGAGCAGATTGAAGCCCTGAACCCGGAACGGCTGGTGATTTCCCCCGGCCCCTGTACCCCAAGCGACGCCGGCATTTCTATGGACGTTATCCGCCATTTCGCCGGCAAAATTCCGATACTGGGCATTTGCCTGGGACACCAGGCTATCGGCCAGGTGTTCGGCGGCCAGGTGATTCGGGCTGGCCGAGTGATGCACGGCAAAGTGTCCCCGGTTTACCATCACAGCAAAGGCGTATTCCGCGGCCTGAACAACCCGCTGCAGGCTACCCGCTACCACAGTTTGGTGATTGAACAGGCCACCTTGCCGGAATGCCTGGAAGTGACCGCCTGGACCCGCAACAGCGACGGCAGCGTGGAAGAAATTATGGGTGTGCGCCACAAAACCTTGGCCATCGAAGGCGTGCAGTTTCACCCTGAGTCCATCATGAGCGAACAGGGCCACGAACTACTGCGCAACTTTCTGCGAACCGAACATAAAGGCTGATGTAATGGACATGAAAGACGCACTGAACCGGGTCGCTGAAAATCTCGACATGTCCCGTGACGAAATGAAACAGGTGATGCGCATCGTCATGAACGGCGAAGCCACCAACGCCCAGATTGGTGCTCTGCTGATGGGCCTGCGCATGAAGAGCGAAACCGTGGATGAAATTACCGGCGCGGTAGAAGTCATGCGCGAACTGGTGGCTGGTGTAAACGTCAACGCCGAACCGTTGGTCGACATCGTTGGCACCGGCGGCGACGGCGCCAACCTGTTCAACGTCTCTTCTGCGGCCGCCTTTGTTGTGGCTGCGGCCGGCGGCTTCGTCGCCAAACACGGCAACCGCGCGGTGTCCTCAAAAAGTGGCAGCGCCGATCTGATCGAACAGGCCGGTATTAATTTGAGCCTGACGCCAGAACAGGTCGCCCGCTGCGTGGAGCAGGTCGGGGTTGGCTTTATGTTCGCTCCGGCCCACCACGGCGCCATGAAACACGCCGTCGGCCCGCGCAAGGAACTGGGCTGCCGTACCCTGTTTAACATCCTCGGCCCGATGACCAACCCCGCCGGTGTAAAACGCCAGTTGGTGGGTGTTTTCAGCAAAACTCTGTGCCGCCCTATGGCCGAGGTACTGCAAAAACTTGGCTCTGAACACATCATGGTGGTGGCCTCGAAAGACGGCCTGGACGAAATTAGCCTGGCCAGCACCACACACGTGGCCGAGCTGAAAAACGGCGAAATTATCGAATATGAAATAACTCCGGAAGACCTGGGCATAAAAAGCCAAACCCTGTCTGGTTTGACCGTCAACACCGCCGAAGAATCTCTGGCCCTGATCAAAGCCGCCTTTGGCCGCGATCGCAACGAAAGCGCTGAAAAAGCCCGCGACATGATCGCCCTGAACGCCGGCGCCGCTATTTATATCGCCGGGCTAGCACCCACAGCCAAAGAAGGCGTACAACTGGCCCTGGACGCCATAGGCTCCGGTCGGGCCAACGGTAAACTGACCGAACTGGCGACGTTTTCCCAATGCTTTTGAGCAAAATGAATAGTAGATCAGCACAAACACGGAACCCAAAAAAATGAACGCACAGAACGACAAAACGCCCACCATCCTGCGCAAAATCGTCGACAGGAAATGGCAGGAAATCGAACAGCGTCAGCGCACCGCCAGCCTGGCTGACCTAAAAGCACGAGCCGGCGACCAACCCGGCACCCGCGGCTTTGCAAAGGCTTTGCGCCAGCGCATAGAAGCCTCAAAACCTGCGGTTATCGCCGAAATTAAAAAAGCGTCGCCCAGCAAAGGCATACTGCGTGACCCATTTGAGCCGGCGCAGATCGCCGAAAGCTACGAAAAAGGCGGCGCCACCTGCCTGTCCGTACTCACCGACCACGACTTCTTCCAAGGCCACGAAGATTACATGGTGGCCGCTCGTAACGCCTGCAGCCTGCCCGTTATCCGCAAAGATTTTATGGTATCGCCCTACCAGGTATATGAATCCCGCAGCATCGGCGCCGATTGCATACTGCTGATTGCCGCCTGCCTAACCAAAGGCCAGATGCAGGAACTTGAAGGCATCGCCCACGAAATAGGCCTCGACGTATTGGTAGAAGTTCACAACAGCGAAGAAATGGAAGACGCCCTTACCCTCAGCACCCCGCTGGTGGGCATTAACAATCGCGACCTGCACAGCTTTGAGGTATCGCTGGAAACCACCTTTGACCTGCATCGGCGCATTGGCCCCGAGCGACTCACCATCACCGAAAGCGGGATTATGACCCGCGCCGACGTAGAAACCATGACCGGCCGCGGCATTTATGGCTTTCTAATCGGCGAGTCCTTCATGCGCGCACCTGACCCGGGAGCCAAGCTGCAGGAACTGTTTGCATAGACCTTTTCGCAATGGTCGCTAACGCGGTATATTCAACGGACGCAGTTCAGCCAAAAATGGATATTTGAGGCTGTAACCGGCAGGTATTTAGTTAACTATCGTAAATATATACATGCCCGTGAACACTGTTCGCAAGGATGACCTGTCGTGATCTTCCGCCGCACGCCCATACCCCCGCAGTGGCAGTCCGCTTATGACGGATTCCTGCGCCAGGTTGAAAAACAGCTCATACCGTTTCTGTTTGATCCGCTGGTGATGATTTTTGTGGGCATGGTGGTCAGCGGGTCTCTCAGCCAACTGCGGCGCTCCGAATTTCTAACCCGGCAGCAGCTCAAAAGCCTGGCGTCGACCGATCAGCTAACCGGACTGCTCAACCGCCACGCCATTCACATGTCACTTGAGCAACTGGTCGCTCGTTATGCCCGCCACGGGCATTCGTTCAGCCTGATATTGGGTGACCTGGACAAGTTCAAGCGGGTTAACGACAGCTACGGCCATAATGTGGGCGACGGCGTGCTGATCGAAACCGCAAGCCGCCTGCAAGATCATGTCCGTGCCGGTGACATCGTGTGCCGCTGGGGAGGGGAAGAGCTGCTTGTGGTTTTGCCAGACACCGAACTGGACAGTGCCCTGGCGGTCGCAGAAAAGCTGCGCTGCGCTCTAGGGGGAGTGCCTATGGCAGTAGGCGGGCACAGCATCGAGCAGACCATTAGTTTCGGAGTCGCTTGCTATAGCAACGGCGAGCAGATCGACACCACCATCATGCGCGCCGACAGCGCCCTCTACCTGGCCAAGCAGGGCGGTCGCAACCGCGTGGTGAGTGTCGAACCCGGAGCTGACGTCCCGAGCTCAATACCAGCCGTTTCGTAGCGAATTTAAACTTTCGCCGAAGGCCTTGCCTTAATGCGGTCAAACCAGGCCTGCAGGTTCGAGTGCTCTGGCGCGATACGGATATTCACCACCCGCGCAAAAGCAACGGTAGCAAACGCGTTGATATCCGCAGCCGTAAAACGATCGCAGCAGATGTAGTCTTTGCCTGCCAAATGCTCATCCAGAAAAGCCATGAACGACACCACCGCCTTGCCACAGTCCTCGCCCCATTCCTTAATCGGATTCATGCGATCACTGAAATACCCGCTGGTGTGCTGGAAGCACATACCCGTGGGCATAAAAAAATAAAAATCTATCCAGCGCAACCACTGTTCAATCCGTGTTTTTTCCAACGCCGTGTCACCCAATAATGTAGGCGAATCAGGGTAGCTTTCCTCAAAATAACGACAAATCGCCATGGTTTCGGCCACCGCAGTGCCATCGTCCAATTCCATCACCGGCACTTTTTTGAACGGGTTGCGGGCGGCAAATTCAGGCGTCAGGTTTTCGCCTTTTTGCAGATCAATTTGTACAAATTCAGCCACATCCAACAGGCCCTTTTCTGCCATAAACATGCGCACACGCCGTGGGTTGGGTGCGGTTTTTGTTTCGAAGATTTTTATCATTGCGAATACCTCTATACTGTGAATATCACCACTATGGCCTGGATGACGACTGAAAAGCCCGAATAGTGTCGCCCGAAGGGGTGCTCAGCAGCAACTCCCCGTGATCACCAAAGCGGACCTGATTTACATTCTACCCCCTACCCGATTTTCCTCCATGAACACGATGCTGATATACGAGCTGTCGATAATGCCTTTACCCGCTAAATCTTCCACAATTCATTCGCCGCCTTGCAGCAAGCTTTCCGTTGTAACGCTCTCTTGAGTGGCATCCGGCGTGATGGCGCAAGCGCTGAGAAAAAGCGCCGAACTGACCGCGCTAGCAACGACTAAAATTCTATTAAAATTCATTCCATTACCCTGTCTTTTACTGAGCTTGATGGCATCATGTTAACGCGCCAGTCGTACTCGTACCGGTTTCTTGCCAAACCGTCATACGCAGCCTGTCTAATCCACTAGAATACAGAGACTCACTGCATGTTCACTTACAGCCGTCCGATTTTAGGCCCCCTTGCCGCTGCGCTGCTGATCTTTGCTGGCAACCTGGCCGGCGCCGAACCGTTACGCATTGCGGTCGCCGCTAACTTTACTGACACCACCCGCTACCTTATTGCCTTGTTTGAAGAAACCACCGGTCACTCAGTTGCCGCCAGTTATGGTTCCACCGGTAAGCTCTACGCCCAGATAGAAAACGGCGCGCCCTTTGACGTGTTTCAGGCCGCAGACAGTGA
>Ga0307487_1000539_pt1 | contig 29481 bp, 26 predicted proteins | sample CBIW12metaG_FD_203665 | JGI IMG/M metagenome (GOLD analysis project Ga0307487, IMG submission 203665) | Sea-ice brine microbial communities from Beaufort Sea near Barrow, Alaska, United States - CBIW 1.2 | ecosystem: Environmental > Aquatic > Marine > Coastal | place: USA: Alaska | collected... | reverse complement strand
GGCTACCAGATTGCTTTTCAAGCAGCTTTTCATAATTTTAAAGTAACTGTTTACGATATTAACGATGAAATCCTTGAGAAAGCAAAAGCTAAATTCAGCACTATGAGTGAAGCTTTTAAAAAAGATCTAAATGCAACTCAAGAACAACTGGATGCCGCTTTTGCCAATTTGAGTTATAACTCTAATTTATCTGAGGCAGTAAAAGATGCCGATCTATTAATTGAAGCCGTACCAGAAAACCCAGACATAAAAACAGAATTTTATAAGAAATTAGCGAAAGTTGCCATAGAGAAAACAGTTTTTGTAACAAACTCTTCTACTTTATTGCCAAGTCAGTTTGCAGAAGCTACGGGACGACCTTCTAAATTCCTAGCGCTTCATTTTGCGAATGATATATGGAAGAATAATACGGCCGAAATTATGGGACATCCACAAACAGATCCAGAAATATTTAAGGATGTGGTTATTTTTGCTAAAGCCATTGGAATGCTAGCTTTACCCTTGCATAAAGAGCAGCCTGGCTATATATTAAACTCGTTACTAGTGCCATTTTTAAGTGCAGCAACAGATCTTTTAGTAAATGAGGTTGCAGATCTTCAAACTATAGATAAAACATGGATGAAAGCAACAGGAGCACCTATAGGCCCCTTTGCGATTCTTGATATCGTAGGAATTAAAACGGTTTACAACATCAATAAAATGGCTTCAGAACAAACACAGGATCCACTAAAAATTAAAACGACCGAGTATTTAAAGAAAAATTTCATTGATACAAATAAGTTGGGTGTTTCCACAGGAGAAGGATTTTATACTTACCCTGACCCAGCATACAAAGGCAAAGAATTTTTAAGTTAAAACTTAATTGCATTTGTATTATTTTTTAGGCTTCACTCTAGGTAATTCATATTGATGATTTTTGGCAGGAAGATTTTCCTTTTTATAGGTATAATAACACGACAAATTCGGATCGCTCTAAATGCGCAATTGGTTCTATTGGAGATATCAAGGGCAGCTTTTATTATGTCCCCAATGAAGAGTCCAAGACGAACTTGGAGATGATGCGCAGAGCATCCTTTTGGAACATTTAAGAGGCAATGGGGATTTGATCACATCCTTACCAAAAAATGGAAAGAAACGAGCCTTTTCAGAAGTAGACTTTATCTTATAGCCTACAATCCCAAACGAGTATTAAGTTTGATGGGTAAAAAGGGTTCCGGGAAATCAAGGAATGGAACATCCTTTATTTCCCGGAACCCGACAAAGCTGGAGAATAAGAATTAAAGAGAAGCCCCAGGAAGGAGTTTTGAAAAGTAAAGGGAAGATATCCTACCACTATAGTTTTGATGGAGACTTGTGCAAAACCCGAACTGTTAATGAGGACGGTTCATTATCCAATTGGGTAGAACCTGAAATTATGATGTTTCAAATGTGTGATTAATTATAAAGTTATGTCCCAATGCCTCCTCACCAAATCCCATTTTTAACCGCAGAGAGCGAAAATGCAACCATTATTCCACCTGATGAGCCGATTCAAACTCCATTTCACCTCATAATTACGATAAATATGAGCCGATAAAACATATAATCTTATTCATAGGTTAATTTTTATTTACACACTTCCCTAAAATATTCGTAGATCATCACCATTGCCAAGGTGTCCAATTCGCAATAACGCAACAATCCATTTCTTATAGCTTCCCGCTCTTCTTGCTTTACTTCCGGAAACTGTAATTTTCCATAAGCGAAAAGCGCAGCTCCTCCATCTTTAATTTCGGAAAGTCTGTCGGCAACTTCTTCCAGCTGCTCATTATCCCAACCTTCGAAAATAGGGGGTAGGGCTTTGTATGGACTTATTGGAATACCATTTTCCATTTTCAGAAACACATGAGCTGCATCAAAGTTTTTACTAGTTAGATCTAGATTAGCTAATGGCTGTTGATATTTCTCCTGAAGGTAGTCACTGGAATGTAGTACCGCTGGAAGAATCGCCTTAATGGAATTAGAGCCATTGGTCACTGGGTCGTAATAATAATTCACCACGGTTTTTTGGAGATCTATCATGTCCCTAACTCCACGCCAAGACTTTGCATTTCTGCCGGTATTATGACTGATGGTTTCTATGAAATCCAAAAGCTTCTGTTTATCGGGTTCATCGGAATTTCGCAGCTGGTCATATATCACATTCACAATGGTGTTCTCATGATTGTGATATCTAAAAATACTTCCTTTATTTACAGAAAGGGAATCCTTTAATGCCCTTATAAAATCGAAATTGGGAAATGCGCCAATTTCTGTATTCAAATATTCATTATAATGTTCCACACGACCATCTTCAAAAACAATATGATGACTGAATTGGAAAGCCAACTGTTCGTATGGGTGCATACCAGCCATAAAGGGAATTGCAACGGCAGTGGTTTCAAAATCTATAAAATTGAGTGGGAATTGCCAGGATGCCAGTTCCTCCCGTAAATTTTCCAGGTCGAAATGAGGAGATTGATCTTTGTTTATCGTTTTTTCAATTTGCAGCCATTGCCGTTCAGATCTGCTGAGTTTTCCGGGCTCCGGACGAATGTTCAGGTCGTTCTCTGATAATTCGTGCATAAAGAATTTGCCTTCCTCCAACACTTTTTTAGCAGGGTTAAACCATACATCATATACTTTAGGTTGATTTATATCTGCAACTGTCAATTGTAATTGAGTGGTCCAGCATTCATGAAAACCACTCTTTGCTTCAGCGGTTGGATTATTTTCTTTGAATTCACATGCTTTACAATGGGAACCTATTTCAGTAAATATTTTAGAGTCAGTTTGATAATGCTCCCGAAAATAATTCACTAATTCAGGGAACGATCTGGTCTCATCTGCCGGGTTTTGAGTTAGGATTAAATCTATTTCTTCATTGACATTTATAGAACATAAAATAGTATCTCCAAGATCTTCTTTGGTTAAATCATCCTTCTTTTCAATACCGGTTCTTAAGTCGGAATTTGAAACAATTTTAAAACAAGTATGCAATCCATCTACACTGGTGGTGGCATCCTTATCTACCAATTTTAAGGAAGATGAGATCTCCCATTCAGGATAACATAACTGCATCACATATTTTTGAAAAGCAATATCGTAGAGGTAGCTATCCCAACCGCCAAAAGAACCAGTGGATTTTATAAAGGAATTATGATTTGAACTGGAAATAGACTTTGCCTTAACTTCTATCAGTTGAATTTCATTTCCTTTTTTTACCAAAATATCCACCCGAATAAAAAGTCCATCGATTAAAAAGGCAGGTTCAAATATGGTGATGTTTTCTTGTTTTAGAAGCTCCTTCGTTCTGTTTGCTACTAAGGAGTAATTGTAGTCGTCTCCCGTTATGGCAACTCCGTTAGGATGCTCCATTCTCGCCAATTCCTCTACCTGAAATCCGCCCTGCGCCAAGCCTTCCAAAAAAGAATCCGTATCAGCCTGGTTCTCATATTCGCTTTTACGGGTATAGTAGAGCTTGGTTGGGCAATCCAAGGCAAGTTTAAAACGGGATTTGGTGAGGAGGCGAGGTTTTTTCAAAGTAGATGTTGGTTAGATTAATTAATTTTAAATCTTAGAGTAGAGGTAGGAAACAAAAGCATTTATAAATATATGCTTTTTAGATTTCAGCTTTAATATTCTGAACTTTTATTTCATTGCGAATAAATTAGTTACTAACGTCAAGGGGGTGGCGAAAAGAAATATTCAGATTAAATAATAACTTAATATAGATCTATCGCCTCCTTAAGTTTCCTTTTAATACTATCCCGCAAAGTATCTGGTTCTATTACCTTGACTTGGTTTCCATAGGATAGAAGTTCCATCTTAAAATCATAAGTGGGTCTAAGAAAATAAGAGAATTGTATCTCCTTTTTATTTTCTACTTCCAACTGCTGACTGTGGTGTAAAGGCAAGGATTTCACATATCTGCCTTCATTAGGAGTAAAGGCCAGAACTATCTTCTCAGGTTGTTCATTGGTGCCATTTATTATCCCAAAACTGTGATTGAACTCCTCAATAATATCATAATCTTTATGAGGCTTGAATTTGGATTCTGTAATGACAAAATTTGAAATCCTATCGAGAGAAAAATTCTTAATAGTAGTATCCTTCATGTCTTCTGCAATTAGATACCACCTGTTTCTTGCTTCTTTTAAAGCAATGGGCATAACCTCCCTTTTGCTATCTGTATCATCATAAAATTTATGATAGTCGAATTTTACTTTTAAACTATTTTGAATAGCATGAAGTAGCCCGCTCATATGCTGGGTGCCTAGTGGTTTTCTGTCTTCAAACACTAAATTAGTTCCAAATCTTTCAGTAAGTCGAATCGCATTTATCAGGTCGAAATTCTCTCGAAGACGTTGAGAATGGGTGTTCTCAGTGTTTTCTTTAATATAATATTTACCGGAGCTTCTGTCGGATACAATTTCAATTCCGTAGATGGAGTCAATATCTACTATGTCACGTTGTAAGGTTCGTTGCGATTTTATTAGTTGGTCTTCAATAGAATCGTGATCAAGGAGCATATCATCCTGAAGTTCCTCAAAACTCATAGCTCTTCTTTTTAAACAGGAAATAATTTTATAATGGCGTTTAATAGTTTGGCGTACAGACATAATTGGATTTAATAACAAAGTTTAGAGAAGAAGATCTTTGTTTGAGACTCAAAAAGCTCCGTTGGAATTCTATGGCCTAACCTGGGATCTATATGGATATCCAACTCTTCTTTTTGAATGTGGTTGGCCAGAAAGCTTAAAGTCTCTTTAGGGTTTACGACATCATCCACACCGCCAAGGACTATTTGTTTAAAGGAACTTCCTTTTACATAGTTCGCACGAATTTTATTAACATCAATATACTTTGCCAAGGGCGGATTAAATAATAAAGAAGGTCTCCCAATACTATCTGATATGATATAAGAATTTAGTGCGCCCATACTGCTACCAATAACTACATTTATCTCGATGCCTTTAAGCGATTCAAGAATTAGTTCCGGCTGAACATGCTTAAGGTTATAGTCAATATCCGGGGCGAAAACCTTTCCATATTTTTCAAGAATTTCCCGTTTTTCATTGTTTAACTTGCTATTGAGTCCGTGTAGATAGAGTATATTCATAATTATTTACTTTTTTCGTTATCAGTCATTAGAAAAGGATGTTGTATTTCTTACACAACAAATTAAAGGAATGATGACGTCAATATGTGTCGCTGAGTAATTTAATTTAAAACCAATGTTAGATTAGTTTCATTAAATCCATTTTTGCTATTATAGATTTCAGCCAGTGTCCTTTGTTGGTTTACAGAACAATTAGATTTTCGTTTGTTTGACTATGAAACTGACCATTCTTCCTTTTGTTTCTAAGTTCATAACACAGTTTTAATCACTGAAATTCTAAAAAGCAGGCAGCACTTTCGGAATAATTCGTAGCTAATTTCTGGGAGCTTATGCTGATGTACATTCTATATTTAATTTAAGCTCTATCATTCTTTTTAGATTCCGAAACTTGGGATTTTATATCTGCCCGAAAATTATTATTCTCCAGGATCAGGGGTTTCTTTTTTGGTTCCACTTGTTCCAGAAGTGCCATTAACATTTCTGCAGTTGGTTTGGTTTGTGTCTTTTCTATATTCTTCATTATTGCGATCACTGCATTTATTCTTTTCTTTAGACTATTTTCAATTCGCCTGCCGGTGGGTCCAAAATTTTCTTTCGGAGAAATCTCATTATAAAAGAAAAAATCCAGCATCCCTGCCATAGCATCAGTATGCGTTTTGTAATGAGTTTTAGAAAAGTGCTGAAAACGTTCAGCAGTTTTCTTTTTAAAACGAATGTTGATATACATTTTCATTTTCTATCATATTTTAATTTTGACGCAAATTCTTACCATTTTACTGGGGGTTTGAGGCCATTTGCCGCATATCAAGAATTTTAGAGTATTTAAATTATTTGCAACTAATTGATAATCAGCTTAATGAGAATAAAAAGGAATGCTTAACACCGCTTTGCGTGTTACCCTCTTGCTATTCTTTTTTTTCCAAGGACAAAAAATTCATACAAATCAGTCCGGACCATCAAAGAGACTTGGGATAAAATTTTCTTTAAAATTCATAAATGTGTACCATTATTTCCGAGGTAAAATTCGAAAATTCACTACACATAAATAGTTTTTAGGTACTGTAATTCAGTTATTTAAGATACATATTATTTCATTTTTACTTGAAATAAATTTTCACGCTTAATGGTATAAATTGATGTTTTTAAAATTGATTGAGTTGGCTGAAAATGGCAAACTGCATCAAAGCACACCAATCTGTTTATTAACACTTTTTCAAATGATTTACTTTTTATATCCGGAGCGTTTTCCATTTTTGATTTTCTGGCTGAAAAAAGAAATAAAAAGTGAACTGAGCGAAACCTGTCGGTCTTGATTTACTTTCTATAGTGCCATCGCTGTTACCATTTTTTGATATGCCTTTAGCCAGGAATTTAGAATTAGGATAGGCCGCATGAAAATCCCGAATGGAAGGTGAGTCAGCTACAAGGCCGGCTAATTTCTAAATTCCGGAACTTTGCTTTCTCAAAAAAATGGTATATGGCAAAATGGGTCTGGAAGGAGAATCAACTAACGAGATGAAGTTCCAACCAGTTCCGGCAAGTACAAAGCGTGATAGAAGTTCAAATCCGGCGGACTCAGGCAAAAAAGTGCTTCCCCGGAGTGAAGCGGTTCCGCTCCCGAGTTTTTACGGGATTCGCAGATTAGCGCAACGAAGGGGATCAACTTTTTTTCCTGTGTCCAAGACCTTTTTGACGAAGCGCTTTCCCCGTAATACCAAGCATCTCTTTTGGGGAGTGTTGAGATAAAGGGGAATGTGCTGAGGGGTGGGATCTAAAAATTAGGTTGGATATTAGAATCAGTCTTTTATTACTTGATTTCTGTGAAATCGGTTTTACAAGAATAGCTTTTGTGGTCACAAAATTTTTATTTAATTCCAAATTCTTTTACAATGCACCTTAAAAAATAAGGTTATGTTTTAGAAAGTTGTGGAATAAGTAAATCTTCATATCGACTCGGAATTGAACGATAGGTTTTTATAGATGAAATATCCGAAGCAACATTCTTTGCAAGGTCTACCGCTTTTGTTGAAGATGTTTTTGCTTTTTCCAAAAACACAAATCAATTTAAATATTGAGCAAGGTACTTGGTCGATACCCCGTTAAATTTTCTTATCCATCGTTCATAAAGGTTATCGATGGAATTTACGTGTTGGACATGGTAACATTTGTCCTTAATATGTTGACGTGAAGCAACAAAGGTATGATGTTCCAACTTTTTCCCTTTTGCCCAGGCAAGAATAGATGGATGGGAATCCGAACAAAGCACATTTTCGGCAGTAAAAAAGCCGCCTATGGTGTTTTCAACGCTATCGGCGTCAATCCTTCCTATTTTAGCTACTTTCATAGTTGGATTACCTTTCCTGTCAGTGGCAACCATAATGGAAACCTTGTCGTTGCTCACACCCCTTTTTGTTTTCCGGTCACTTGACCTTTTGTAAGGTTTTCTGTTCAAGTTCCTACTGCCTTTGTTATTGATGTTAAGTTGTTTGTCATCACATTCGACAATCCCGAAAAATGCCTGTCCGTTTACCGGAGCCAGAGAAGAAAGCAATTTGTGCCTCCAATCAAAGATCGTTTTCATGTTTACCCCAATTTTCGATGCCGCTTTTCGGATGGTCACGCTTTCCACCACAAGGCCAATATATTCTTGAAACTCATCCACTTTTTTAATTCCAGATATTGCTGTGCCGGTAAAATCGTTGAAAGTTTTTTTGCAATCCTTTTCTGGATCAATTTCTGTAGGTAGGGCTGCAAATAATCATGCCATTATATATGTCCAGGTAACCGTTAATGGAAAAAGAGGTAATATCAGCCTGAAACGTAAAGTTGATATTACCTCTTGGAGCAACGTTAAACAACGTGTGAAGGGCAACTCCAAAAATGCCCGGGAAACAAACCAATATTTGGACCAGGTACACAGCCAACTCTTTCAGTGTTACCAGGATCTAAAATTGAAGAGAGAGCTTATTACAGCTACTTTAATCAAGGTAAATTATTTGGGGGAGGGGAACAGGATGAACCTAACTCATTAGAACTATCTTAATATCAGTATATTATAAATATATTCTACAGTTATAGGTAACCGATTAGGTAACTTACGCTCAGATTTTCATCCGTCCGACAAATATAAATAACTTTGAATAGCAATCTATAATTAGTAATAAACTTAATATCCAGCTGACTAGAAAAATTTAATATACCATTACACTGATGATTGGCTTGGGTATTTTAAAAAGCGGATCTTTATATAGGAAAATATTGCAGAGATAACCACAAGGATAGAAATAATTTCTAGTGTATTCACGATGCCCATCGTTATATATTAAACGGATGATCATTGGAGGCTCCTAATCAAGTGTATTACCCAATTGGGATATATGCCCAACCAAACGATCAAGATCCCCAAGATGGTGATTGCCAATATACCCGTAAAAGTGGCAACCGATGAAATGCTTCCATCAAGCACGGATTTTTCGTTTGGCTTCATCATCATGACAATGACGCGCAGATAATAAAATAAACCAATAACGCTACCAACCACCAGTGTGAACGCAAGCAGCCATTGTGCATTGCCCACACCGGTATCCAGTAAGAAAAATTTGGCCATAAACCCTGCGGTGAGTGGAATACCTGCCAGCGAAAACAAAGCAATGGTGAACAATGTTGCTGTGAGTGGTTTCCGCCAAATCAGGCCTTTGTAGCTTTCAATATCGGAGGCTTCTGTATTGGATCCGGAAATGAGCGTGATCAAGCCAAAGGCAATCAGTATGGCCAGGATATAAACCGTAATATAAAAAGTTGCCACCTCTATGCCCATTGCTTTTCCTGCCAAAACCGCCATCAACAAATAGCCAAAGTGGGCAATCGAAGAATAGGCCAACATGCGTTTTATATTTTGTTGCCGGAGTGCCAATAAATTACCGACGAGCATTGATAAAATTGCGATTACCGTAATTACCATCATGATCTCATCAAATCGGTAAAGATCCGCCATTGCAAAAAAGCGGAGCAATATAGCGAGCATGGCACCCTTTGATACGGTTGCGACAAATGCCGATATGGGTGAAGAGGCACCTTGATAAATATCGGGGATCCACATGTGGAAGGGCACAAGGCCCAACTTAAAGCCAATGCCCACGATCATCATGCCCACACCGGCTACCGTCATTACCATTGGTGCCATATTTAAATCCAGGGCAATTTCAGCAAAGCTGCGGAAGTCCATGGCTCCCGTAGTTGTATATATCAATGCCATTCCAAACAATAAAAAGGATGAGGACACGGCCGCCATGATCAAATATTTCAAGCCTGCTTCGATAGCGGTCGATTGTTCACGGTAATAACTTATGAGGGAGTACAAAGAGATCGTGAGTATTTCCAGGCTTACAAAAAAGGAGATGAAATGGGTACAACTCACCATCATGGAGGCACCAAGGGTAGCCAATAGTAGGATCAGGTAATATTCCTCCTTTCGCTTTTCGTGAAAAAACTTTTGAATAGAGATATAACTGAAAATAGATACCACAATCGCCGAGAGCAAAATAAGGGCTTGATAATAAAACGCAAAACCGTCGAAGAGAAACAACCCGCCAGGGGCTTGCGGCCTGTCCTGCTTCATGAACAGTATAGCTATAAAGGATGCCAAAAGAACAATGACGGTGGAAGCAAATGCCAATCCATGGTTTCTTTTCACCGCTACCAAAAGCAGCATGACCAGTATTCCCCCTGCCAGGATCATCATGGGTAGCAAACTCACTATATCTAATGCCGATAAATTCATTCCTGTTTCGAAACTAAACTGTTAGGTACTTCTTTTTTTCCATCGCCAGTGGAGGTTGAAATGTTTTCGATTGCCTGTATGTTACTAACATCAACGGTTGTTGGCCGTGCGTTGACTTTTTCAATGGTGTTTTGGACGGCCGTTTTTGATAAATTCAATACCGGTGAAGGGAAGATTCCAAGCCAGATAATGGCGGTCATAAGGGCGCCCAGAACCATCATTTCGCGAAAATCAAAATCTGAAATCTTCCGGCGTTTATGCTCCTGACCGTAAAACACTTTTTGCATCACGCGCAACGAATAAACCGTAGCTGCCACCAAACCGATAGCAGCAATACCAGTCAGCAGCATGTGGCCGGGGAACGTACCAAACAAAATCAGCATTTCGGCCACAAAATTTCCCAGTCCGGGCAAGCCTAGTGATGCCATCACAAATAGCAATGCCATAAAACCCATTTTTGGAACGCTGGTCCATAAACCACCCATCTGCCCAATATCACGCGTTTGAATGCGGTCGTAAAGGGCGCCCACGATAATGAACAATGCCCCGGTACTTATTCCGTGCACTACCATTTGCATTACCACACCCTGCATCGCCATTTCCGTAAAGGCATATATGCCCACTAAAATAAACCCCATGTGGCTTACGCTGATATACGCAACCAAACGCTTAAGATCTGTCTGTGCAAAAGCAAGTTTGGCTCCATATAGAATGCTGATCACACCCAGCACCATGGCCAAAAGTGCAAACTGGTGAGATGCCTGTGGGAACAAGGGCAATACAAACCGGATTAAACCGTAGGCGCCAGTCTTCAACAGCAACCCGGCAAGAATAACACTTCCGGCAGTTGGGGCTTGGGTATGCGCATCAGGCAGCCAGCTGTGAAAGGGTACGGTGGATAATTTTACAACAAAGGCAATAAAAAAGCCAAGCATAAGGAGGAATCCCATTGGCGCTGACAAACTCGTGCCAAGCAATTGTTCATAATCAAAAGTGTAGATGCCCGTGTTGTTTCCATGAATAAAGTATAGTCCGAGAATAGAAAGAAACATGAGCAAGCCACTGGCTTGTGTGAAAAGAAAAAACTTGATAGCTGCATAGGTCTTGTCTTCATGCCCCCAAATACCAATGAGGAAAAACATCGGCAATAGCATGAGCTCCCAGGAGAAGTAAAACAGGAAGAGATCTATTGAAAGGAAAACCCCCGTGATCCCTGCCAGAATAAACATAAGATTGAAATGGAAAAAACCTACTTTTTTTTTGATCTCTTTCCAGGAAGCCAGTATGGCGAGCACACCCAGAAATGAAGTCAGCAATATCAACAGCAAACTCAAACCATCTAACGCAAGTTTGATTTGAATGCCATAAGAAGGGATCCAAGTGTGCGTATATTCTACCAGCCACAGTCCTTCCGCATCCAGATTGGCATTAAACCAAAGCGCAATTACTATAGCGAATTGTGTAAGCGTCGCTATAAGACAAATAACCCGGGGCAATGTATCATTCCAGCGGCCAGCGAGCCATGCCAGCAATCCGCTTCCGATTAATATTAATATGAGCCAGATCAGTATCATGGATATAGAATAATGGTTAAGGTGATAATTGCGCCAAGAACTAAAATCATGGCGTACCAACGGACTTTTCCATTTTGAGTGGAGCTCAATATGGAATTCAGTCCCTTTGCCAATGAGGCCAAGCCCTTGTAGAATTGATCAATAAAGTCCTTTTTATCTATGGTTGAAAGGAAGACAAGGGGTGTGACGATGAGTGCATTATACATCCGGTCAAAACCCCAGCCTTCAAAGAAGAATTGCTGGAGTGGGTTACGCTGCGGCACGGTTGCCGGAAAGGTTTTATTGAAATACAGTTTATATGCCAAAAATACGCTTCCGATTACCACCACTGCTGTTATAAGTTGAAAAATAAATTCTGTAGTGCCACCCAAGTCCGCTATTGCGGTTACAGGTAGCGTTTTCTCTATAAAGTCTGAAAAGAGGGTAAGAGGCCCCATAGTATCGGGCAGTTCAATGAAGCCACCCACCAACGACAGCACTGCCAAAACAATCAGGGGTATGGTCATCATCATTCCGGGGATCTTTGTAGGTTCAGCTTTTGGTTTTCCAAAGAAGGAAACAAACACCATTCGAAAAGTGTAGAGTGCAGTAATAAATGCCCCGACCACTCCCGCCAGCCATAGCCAGCCTGATCCTTGATCGCTGGCATAGGCCAGCCAAATAATCTTGTCTTTGCTGTAAAACCCGGCCGTGATCAATGGCAAGGCCGCTAGTGAACTTGCCCCCATGAGAAAAGTCCAGAACACGAGGGGCATTTTTTTCCATAAGCCACCCATCTTAAACATGTTGTGTTCGTCACGCAGTGCCCATATCACCGCACCTGCCCCGAGGAACAACAAAGCTTTGAAGAAGGCATGAATCATAAAATGAAAAATGGAAGCTGACCATGCGCCCACGCCCAAGGCAAGGAACATATAGCCAATCTGCGAAATGGTGGAGTACGCAAGTACCTTCTTGATGTCGTGTTGATTCAGGGCAGAAAGACCTGCGATTAATAAAGTAACCGCCCCAATAACCGCTATAACCGTTTGAACAATAGGTGCCAGATCAAACAATACGTGGGTTCTTGCGATCAGGTAAACACCTGCTGTCACCATGGTAGCCGCATGGATAAGTGCTGAAACAGGCGAAGGTGCCGCCATGGCATCGGGCAGCCAGGTTTGGAGTGGCAACTGTGCCGATTTGCCCAATGCCCCGCCTAACAGTAGAAAAGCAGTTGTCATGGCAATTCCTGAACCCACAGCCCAAGTACTTGGGGCACTCTTTAAAATGTCCTGTATGTTGAGCGTGTCAAACGACATGAAGAGAATAAAGAGGCCAATGGCCATGGCGGTATCGCCAACACGGGTAACGATGAACGCTTTTCTGGCAGCATGGCCGTTGGCAGGATCCTTATACCAAAAACCAATGAGCAGAAAGCTACATAGACCAACACCTTCCCATCCGAGGTACAGGAACAGAAGATTATCGGCCAACACCAGGATGAGCATGAAGCCAATAAACAGGTTCATAAAGACGAAGAAGCGTGCGAATCCCTCATCACGCCACATAAACGCAGCTGAATAGAGATGAATGAGCGCCCCGACAAATGTGATCACAAATACGAAGGTCAACGAGACGGAATCAAGATGAAAGGCCATATTGGGCGACAAGCCCGCTACATCTATCCATTGCCAGAGAGTTTGATCAAATGGTGTTCCATTTGTATTCAAAAAATCAAGTCCTATAAGAATGGAAAGTACTGCACTTAGTGTAACCGTTCCAACACCAATCATAGCGCAGGCAAGGCGGGATATTTTCCCTCCCGCCACTGCCAGGACCAAAGACCCGACAAAAGGCAATGCCACAATTAACCAAAGATATTCCTTCATCTTTTACTTTATATTAACCTTTCATAGTGCTTGCCTTGTCAATGTCCAATGATTTGAATTCGTTGAACATTCGTATAATTAATGCCAGCGCCACAGAGACTTCAGCGGCAGTCATTGCCAGTATAAAAATGAACATGACTTGTCCATCAGCGTTACCCTGTGCCGCCCCGCCAACAATAAAGGCAAGTCCGGCGGCATTTAACATTACCTCCACCGACATCAACATGAAAATGACATTCCTGCGGACCAGCAGTCCGGTCAAGCCCAGGCAGAATAAAATGGCTGCCAGCAGTATTCCTTGTTCCATTGGTATATTCATAAGTTCTGATTTTCGTTTTTTAAATAACGATGATGGTTTCTCTTTTCCTTTTGCCCAAGATGGTACGCCCCAATAATTCCTGCCATGAGCAGAAATGCGGCCAGATCGACTACCAAAATGTATTTTGAAAACATCAATTTGCCTACAGCAGCGGGAGGCACTTCTTGCATTACCGTTGGATGAACACTTTGGCTTGCTAGCATATAAACCAGCTCACCCAAAAGAATGGCGGAAATAACCGAAGGCCCAATCCATGCTTTTGGTTTGAGTAGCTCGCGTTCCATTTTTTGCTCTGCGCCACTTACATTCAGCATCATGATCACGAAAACAAATAATACCATGATCGCCCCGGCATAGATGATTACTTCCAACGCAGCTGCGAAAGGAGCACCAAGAATGAAGAAGATCACAGAAACGGCCAACAGCGAAGCGATGAGGTACAGCAGTGCGTGGACCGCATTTTTATTGATGATCATCATGAGTGTTGCCCAGATGGCCAGAAAGGATGCGATGTAAAACAGTATATTCATTTTCCTGATGTTTAAATATTTTATGGCATTAACTTTTTTACGTCCACAGGCTTGTCTTCATTTTCTCCTTCGCCCTTGGCTTTTACGCCCACATCCACCCCGGCTTCCTTGTAAAAATTGTACCCGTGGTATTTTCCTTGTCCGTCTATCAGTAAATCCTCCTTTTCATACACCAGGTTCTGACGGTTGTATTCGCCCATTTCAAAGTCAGGAATAAGTTGTATGGCATAAGTGGGGCATGCTTCTTCGCAAAGTCCACAAAATATGCAGCGCGAAAAGTTGATCCGAAAGAATTCCGGATACCTTCTGCCTTTTTCATCTTCCGTAGCCTGAAGCGAAATGCAATCAACAGGACAGGCCACTGCACAAAGGTAACACCCCACGCATCGTTCCTCATGTTCTTCATCCCTGGTGAGCACAATCCTGCCCCGATGGCGAGGTGGCAGATAGGGTTTCTCTTCCGGGTACAGAACCGTTACCCTTTTATGGAACAGGTGCAAGAAGACGATCCACATTGATCTTAAACTGCTGAACATAATGCTATGTTTTATATAAAATATCTTAATTCCATTATTGAAAATACAATACGATGGCTCCCGTTATCAACAGGTTTGCAAGTGATAACGGAAACAGAATTTTCCAACCCAAAGACATCAATTGATCGTACCTAGGGCGTGGCAGGGAAGCCCGCAACAAGATGAAAACCAAAATAAAACCAAACATCTTGATGAGAAACCAAACGATGGGAGGGAGGAAAGAAAATCCCATCCAACCTCCAAAGAACAAGGTGGTGATCAGCGCTGAAATGAGCGTGATGCCCAAATATTCCCCGACGAAAAACATCCCGAACTTCATCCCCGAATATTCTGAATGGTACCCTGCTACCAATTCACTCTCTGCTTCCGGAATATCAAATGGAAGGCGGTGCGTTTCGGCAATTCCTGCAATGAAAAATATAACGAAACCAATGAACTGAGGGATAAAAAACCAGGTATTTTTTTGTGCCAATACGATATCAGTCATGTTGAACGAATCTGCGAGAATGACAACGCCCATCAAAGACATCCCCATGAACAACTCGTACGAAATCATCTGGGCCGAACCGCGCATGGCCCCCAAAAGGGAATACTTGTTGTTGGAAGCCCATCCACCCAATACCACACTAAAGGCAGCGATCGACGACATGGCCAGGAAAAAAAGCAACCCTATGTTGAGGTTAACCACGACCAATAGTGGCGTAAAAGGAATGATGGCAAAGCTCATGAGAATGGTGATCATTATGATAGCCGGCGCAAGCACAAATACCTTTTTATCAGCAAACCTGGGTATCCAATCTTCCTTGAAAAAGATCTTGATCATATCAGCAACTACTTGAAGCGTTCCGAAAGGCCCTGTTCGGTTGGGTCCATTGCGGTCTTGCCACATTGCGAGCATTCTTCGTTCCAGCCAGATCAAACCGGCAGCTATCGTTACAAGAACCAATAAGATCCCGATGACGATCAATGAATAGGTTAAAGTATTACTCATCCGTTAGTTTTTTAAACGTTGTCCAAAAAGGAAACTGAATGCCCACTGTTGCCGTCAGCCCTTTGGGTAAACCAATCGTGCCTTTAGGCAACCCGGTATTGAGCTTTACAGGAAGCTTGTGACTCACTTCCTGTATCAACACTTCAAGAATGTTTCCTTCTTCAATTCCAATTTTCAAAGCGTCACTATCATTCAATGCTACATAAGGCGCTGGCACCCTTTCCTTGACTGCCGGACTTTGCGCACTTAATTCATCTGATCCGAAAATATGGTAAAAGGGAATTACAAACGCTACTCCGTCTTTTGGAGAAAATTGGGTTGGAATATTTTTAAAATAATCCGCCTGACTATTTTCATTTGATTCAAAGAGTCGCTTGCCCGGATTCCCTCCATGCAATGCACCACCCACCTCAATCTGGTATTTGTTGATCGCCTGGACGGAGTTCCATCCTGGTGACCAATAAAAAGGTGTGAGGGCAGCAGGTGGCACGCCAGCGTAACCTTCCATCGTGAATGAAAGTGCCGAATCGGCATCCAAAGGAGGCTGGTGTTCACTCACTTCAACATCGGCATGCATGGCAGTTCTTCCACTGTAGCGATGTGGCTCGCGAGGAATTTTTTGCGTGCCTTCCCTGAAATTCGCTGATGGAGCGATCGCTTTAATTCCTTGTAGTTCAGGAAAAGCATCCACAAGATCTTTTATCACCTCATCAAAAGATTTAGGAGATGAAGTAGTGTTGGGCATCATCGCTTGCAGCCATTTCCAACTGCTTTTAACGTCATTATCAGGTGTATGTACCTGGTAAAAACGTTGGGCCCTGCCTTCGTTGTTGATCACCGTCCCATCACCTTCAGCAAATGTGGTGGCCGGTAAAATATAAGTTGCCTGTTGCGCGGTATTATTGTCAAGGTAATCCAGGGTGATGCTATTTTCAAAATGCTTAAAAAAAGCATCTGCACTGTTTTTATCCAATCGCTGGTACAGGTCATTTTCCAGAACAATCAGCGTATCGTTTTCGCCTTGGGTTGTTTTTTCAAATGCATCGTCTAAAAATTGATCTGCAATCATTGCCAAGCCAATCGAATTGACTTCTGGAACGATATATACCAGGCCTACATCTTTTCCTTGGTCCTTTAGCGCTGATGCAACATTGGCAGCGGACTCAATAATAGACTGATTAAATAAACTTATGCCAGCTACAATCAATGGTTTTTTTGCCGCAAGCAATGCTTGCGCTATAACTGCGGAAAGTGTTTCTTCTCCTTCATCACCATCTAAAACGGGCAGTTGACCATTGATCTTGTGCGCTACAGCATATCCTAATCGTGCAATATTATCTGGATGCACGTGACAGGTTTGTATGGCGATCTCATCGAGTTTGGTAATGTGAGTGCTTGCTATATAGAAAGGACCCGTAGCTTCCTGCACTAATTCCCGAACACTCTCATCATTCCAATCAGGAACTTTTAAAGCCGTTGCCTTTTCATCTGGTTTATTCTTTGCGGCCTGCCGAAGTTTAAGGGCAAGCATGGGCGCTATATTGGTAACATCCTCCCCTAAGATAAATACGGCATCGTAGTCTTTTACTTCATTGAGGGAGGGCGTTCTTACTTTACCACCTTTTAGTATTTCAATCACCAGTTGAATTAGTTTTCCTTCAGAATTGGGAATCCCCCCATAAAAGTTTTCTGCACCTACCCATTGACGCAATAAGAAATTTGATTCCAGCGATGCTTTTGGGGAACCAATGCCGATTAATTTCTTCCCATCTGTGATAGCATTTATTTCTTGAATGATCTGCTCCCTGGTCAATGGTGAAAACATATCATGATATCTTTTGAGCGGGGTTAGAATCCTCTTTTCACTGTTTACGTACTCATAACCAAACCTTCCACGGTCGCAGAGAAAATATCCGTTAACATCACCGTTATACCTGCTCATGATTCTTCGGATGGTGCCATACCGCTCTGAAGCAATAATATTGCATCCTGCAGCACACCCATGACAAATAGAAGGGGCGTTGGTAAGGTCCCATTTTCGTGTAAAATGTTTTCTTAAGGTTTTATCGGTAAATACGCCCGTTGGACAAACTTCTACCAGGTTGCCGCTAAATTCATTTTCCAATACACCTTCTTCATGGCGCCCAAAATAGATATCATCATGTGCACCAAAAACATCCAGATCTTTTCCGCCGGCATAATCTTTATAGAACCTCACACAACGGTAGCACTGAATGCACCGGTTCATTTCATGGTTGATGAAAGGCCCGAGATATTGATTGGTGTGTGTTCTTTTCTTAAAGTTGTATCTGCGATAATTGTGTCCTGTCATCACGGTCATGTCCTGTAAATGGCATTCTCCGCCTTCATCGCAGACTGGGCAGTCGTGCGGGTGGTTGGTCATTAAAGCTTCAACATTACCTGCCCGAAACTGTTTGGCCTCATCTGATTCCAATGAAATGCGTAGGTTATTGGTTACTGGCTCCATGCAAGCCATGGTAAGCTTGCCTTTTTTATCGTCCTTGTCTTTGTATTTAATAACGGCGCACTGGCGACATGCACCTATTGACCCCAATTCCGGATGCCAGCAGAAGTAGGGCAGGTTAAGCCCAAGCGAAAGGCAAGTCTCCAGCATGTTCTTGCTTCCGTCCACCTCATATACTTTATTATCTATTGTGACTTTTGCCATTATTGTTCCCACGGGCAATTATGTTCATGAATGTGTTTTTCAAAATCCGTCCTGAAATATTTTAGGGCACTTTGCAAGGGTTCCATCGCTCCCGGTGCCAAAGCGCAGAACGTATTTCCCGGTGCCATGTAATGCGTTTGAAAGGCCAATATGTCAAGGTCTTCCATTTTACCTTTACCTTTTTCTATGGCGTCAAGTATCTTGGCCGTCCACGGCAGACCCTCCCTGCATGGCGTACACCAGCCACAGGATTCCTGGGCAAAGAATTGCTCGAGGTTGCGCAGCATCGCCACCGGACAAGTTTTATCATCCAAAACGATGATTGTGCCTGTACCTAATCGGCTTCCTGCTTTACCGACATTTGCAAAGTCCATCGCAACGTCCAAATGTTCTTCCGTAAGAAAATCAGTTGAAGCACCTCCAGGCAATACACCTTTAAACTTGTATCCGTCTTGCATTCCACCTGCATGAACTTCCAATAATTCACGGAGTGGTGTGCCCAATGGCAGTTCCCATAAACCGGGTTTCTTTACGCGGCCACTCGCTCCATAAAGTTTAGTGCCACCTTCATCAGTTTTGCTTAGGCCCTTAAACCACTCAGCACCTTTGTTTAGAATATGCGGAATGTTACTCAAAGTTTCCACATTGTTCACCACTGTAGGTTTCCCAAATAATCCGCTGACCACCGGGAAAGGCGGCTTTGTTCTGGGATTGGCACGTTTACCTTCCATACAATTCAACAGCGCTGTTTCTTCTCCACATATATATCGTCCCACGCTAGTATGCAGTGACATATCAATGTGGAATTCGCTACCTATAATATTTCGTCCCAGATAGCCTGCTTGATACGCTTCTTGTATGGCGCTGGAGATTGCTTTTGCAGCGTGATGATAGGCCCAACGGAGGAAAACATAGCTATAGCGGGCCTGAATGGCATAGGCGCCAATGATCATTCCTTCGATCAATTGATGTGGATTGCCTTCCAGTAGCAGTCTGTCTTTAAAACTTCCCGGCTCCATTTCATCGCCATTGGCAATAAAATATTTTGGTGTAGGCACATCGTCTCCCATAGGGACAAAACTCCACTTTGTGCCAGTAGAAAAACCCGCTCCCCCACGTCCTTTCAGTCCTGAGTCTTTTACAATTTTTGTTACCTCTTCCGAACTTAATTTCAAGGCTTTTCGCAGTCCCTCATATCCACCTACCTTTTCGTATTCTTTCAGCGAAAGCCAGGTGTTGTCGTTTTTAATATGTTGGGTTAATGGTTTTTCCATTTGGCTTTTACTCAAAAACTTTTCAGTAAGTTAGTTATCATTTATATAATTTCAATATGTCATCAAGCTTTTCTGATGTCAGATCGCGGTGCAGATCTTCACCTATAATCATTGCAGGTGCATGATCACAGGTGCCAAGGCAAGGAATCGTCAATAAGGTAAACCGATCATCTGCGGTGGTTTCGCCATAACCAATAGCCAATTTATCTTTTAAACTATTGGCAATTTTCTCGCAACCCAAGATCCAGCAGCTCACGCTATTGCAAACCAGCACGACATGTTTTCCCACGGGCCTGCGAAATATCAAACTGTAATAGGTAGCCACGCTATCAATTGCATCAGGTGACATATCCAGTATTTCCGCCAGTTCTTTCACTGCATCATCTGAAACCCATCGATGGTTTTTCTGAATGATTTTTAATCCTTCTATGCACGCTGCGCTTTTGTTCGGAAAATGTTTATAGATATCCTGTATCTCTTTTATTTCTTCGGCTGATATAATTTTCCCTGCAATCATTTTATAAATATTTATCGGTCAACATCGGAAAGAACATAGTCTGTGCTTCCCAGAATAGCCATTAAATCAGAAATGGTATAGCCCTGGCTGATTTCCGGTACAAACTGCATGTGTGGAAAAGAGGGGGTGCGTATCCTTGTCCTGTAAGACATGGTACTGCCATCAGAAATCAGATAATACCCATTGTTTCCCTTGGTGGCTTCAATTCCAACAAATGCTTCTCCCACTGGGATTACCGGCCCCCAACTCACACCCAAAAAGTGATGAATCAGGGTTTCGATATCCTGCATAGTCTGTTTTTTTCTGGGTGGAGTGGTAAGGGGATGATCTGATTTATATTCGCCCGCAGGCATATTTTTTAGACATTGCTCTATGATGCGAAGGCTTTGCCGCATTTCTTCCACGCGTACCTTGGCCCGATCATAGCAATCACCATTTTGCCCTGTGGGAACATCAAATTCAAAATTCTCATAACCGGAATACGGTTGTTTCTTTCTAAAATCCCATTCGAAACCCGTAGCTCTTAAGCCAGGTCCGGTTACTCCCCATTCAATGGCTTCTTTTGTGGAATAAACGCCAATGCCAACCGTTCTTGCTTTGAAGATCCGGTTTTTCATCACCATGCTGTCGTATTCTTTTAATTTCTTAGGGAAATAATCAATGAATTCTTGCACTAGTTTTTCCCATCCTGTTGGAAGATCTTGTGCAACTCCGCCAATACGAAACCAACTTGGATGCATCCTTGCTCCGCAAATCGCTTCTATGATATCAAAAACTTTTTCACGGTCGTTGAACATTAAAAACACAGGAGTCATCATTCCAAGATCCTGAGCAAAAGTTCCATACCAAACCAGATGACTTGAGATTCGGAATAGCTCGCTCATCATTATTCGGATCACTTTCGCACGCTCAGGCACTTCAATGCCTGCAAGTTTCTCCACGGCCATCACATACGGAAAATTATTCATCACACCACCCAAATACTCTACGCGATCTGTGTAGGGAATATAAGAATGCCATGATTGGCGCTCGCCCATTTTCTCCGCCCCACGATGGTGAAATCCAATATCGGGGACAACATTCACAATGTCTTCACCGTCCATTTGCAGCACCAACCGCAATATGCCATGTGTCCCGGGGTGCTGTGGCCCCAGGTTAAGGAACATCAATTCATCTTCTTTAAGGGATTTGTCGAGTCCCCATTCTTCAGGTTTAAACCGCAGCGCATCCTGCTCCAATTGTTGTTTGCTTTCGGGGAGTTGAAAAGGTGCCATCTCCGTAGCCCTTGCAGGATGGCACTTTTGAAGTGGGTGCCCTACCCATGTTTGAGGCATCAAAATTCTTATGAGGTTCGGATGTCCTGAAAATTTAACCCCAAAAAGATCGAAGACTTCCCTTTCATACCAATTGGCAGAAGGCCAAACCGTGGTGATGGATGCTATCTTGGGTTCATCAGATGTCAAGGGTACTTTAAGTCGTAAAAATGAATTTCGCTCGAAGGAGAGCAATTGATAAACAATAGTGAATTTGCTTTCGGGCTGGCCTTCTCGATGAAGCCTTGCTTGCTCATCGATTGCAGTTAAATCATACAGCATTTTGTAAGGCAGATCTACCTCGTTTTTTAAAAAGGCAAGCAACCCAACAATATGATCGCCATGAATCCAGAGCGTTGGAAATTCGTCTTTTGTTTCCTGGATGGAAAGTATGGCATCTGGGAATTTCTCTTTTACTATGGAAACAATACCAATCATCTAATACGCTTATATTTTGTATGAAATACTGTTGGAATCAGGAATAGTCTTTTTTTAAACTTCATCAGGACTTCTTATTTCTGTCATCTTCAATCTTTCCGGTCCTTGTAACTCCTTCATAGAAATATTTTCCGGTTTTATAATACCCTGCGGACCTACTACCCAGTTTAACGGTCTTTTCTCCTTACCAACCTGGTTCCTAAGCAGCAACAGTGCTTCGAGAAAGGCATCCGGCCGTGGTGGGCATCCGGGCACATATACATCTACCGGCATAAATTTGTCTACACCCTGCACTACGCTATAGATATCGTACATCCCCCCTGAATTGGCACAGGCCCCCATTGAAATGACCCATCGGGGTGCCATCATTTGTTCGTATAATCGTTTGATAACCGGAGCCATTTTAATAAATACGGTTCCTGCTATAATCATCACATCTGCTTCGCGGGGGGTACCGCGTATCACTTCCGCTCCAAACCTGGCAATGTCATACTTGCTGGTGATGCTGGTGGCCATCTCCACATAGCAACATGACAATCCGAAATTAAATGGCCACATAGAATTTTTTCTACCCCAGGCGACCATACTTTCCATGTTGGTTAACACGACATTCTTTTGAAATGCTTCTTCAAATGAGCTGCTTCCTATTAAAGGCGCTGTTGGATTATTTACTTTGCTTGTCCACCATTTCATATTGATTTGTCTTTTTTAATTCTTTCATGATAAGCCTTTAGGATTCTCTTGGCATCAGGACCGAAATCCAGCGCCCCTATTTTCCATAGGTATATAAGTACTGAAAACAGGATTTCTGAGAATATAAATATCGTGACATAGCCGGGCCACCCTACTTCCCGAATTGCAATGGCCCAAGTGATGACAAAAGCACCGGCAACATCGAAAATGACAAAGAACATAGCGATAAGATAAAAATGGTTTGGAAACCTTAGCCGTGCATCACTGGTAGCTTCTATTCCTGATTCGTAAGGTTCATGGGTAGCTTTTTCCGCATGACGCTCACCAATGAAATGGGAAATAAGAAGCATCGAACCTACTAAAAAGACTACCGCTACTCCGTAAAGCAGAAAAGGCCATAATAAGGAAGAACCAAAATTGCCGGTCATAAGAATTAAGCTTTGATTTAACTAAAATATTATTAAATTTAAGTGGTTTTTAAATGATGTATTTTACATAGATAAACCAATTAATTACAAAAGTCACACATAGGAATTAAGATTTTTAGATATCACTGTTGTCTATTGGTGTTATTAATCACTTGATTCCGCGTTCAGTAAGGATTCTACGGTACCTGGAATCTTAATAATTATTTCACTAACTGGTAAAATCTATAACTACACGACCATCTATTTTGCCTGCTTTCATTTTGGCAAATACTTCATTAATATCTTCAAGTTTAGTTTTATGTATAGTCGCCTTAACTTTACCTTCTACTGCAAAATCAATAGCCTCTTTTAAATCTTTGCGTGAACCGACAATAGAACCACGAACCGTAATTCTGTTCATCACAGCATGGAATATTGGAAAATCAAAAGTTCCTGGAGGTAAACCATTAAGTGCCATAGTCCCTTTGCGCCTAAGCACCTCAAGTCCTTGTTTGAATGCTATTGGAGAAACAGCGGTTATAAGTGCTCCGTGGGCTCCACCGATTTCTTTTTGTAAATAGGGACCGGGTTCGGTATTTTTAGCATTTACGGTAATGTCGGCTCCTAAGTGTTTCGCCAAGGTTAGTTTTTCATCAGAAATATCAATTGCAGCTACATGCATTCCCATCGCTTTAGCATACTGAACGGCAACATGTCCTAAACCGCCTATTCCTGAAATGGTAACCCATTCTCCAGGTTTTGTTTCTGTTTCTTTCAGTCCTTTATATACGGTTACTCCAGCACATAAAATAGGCGCCATTTCAAAAAAGTCAGTGTCCGCCGGAAGTTTACCAACGTACCTTGCGTCTCCGATAACATATTCGGCAAAACTGCCATTCACACTATAACCACTATTTTCTTGAGTCTCACATAAGGTTTCCCATCCCGTTAAGCAATAATCGCAATGCCCACAAGAACTGTAGAGCCAAGGAACTCCTACTGCATCTCCTACTTTAACATTTTCCACATCTGGACCTAGGGCTACTACATATCCGACACCTTCATGCCCAGGGATCAAGGGCAGTTTAGGTTTTACGGGCCAGTCTCCTTCTATAGCATGCAGATCAGTATGACATACGCCACAAGCTACTACTTTAACGAGAATTTCATTTTTTCCGGGGCGTTTTACTTCCACTTCTTCAATCTGCAAAGGAGCGCCAAATTCGTGAAGCACTGCAGCTTTCATTGTTTTAGGCATCATAATAAAATAAGTTTAATGATTATAATTTCAATTGTATTCTATTTCTTAATAAGCTTTATCAGAAGTGGTTGTTCTAATTAACTTAGCGTTTACAAATTCATAAATTCCTGCAGGAGATTGCTCTCTTCCATATCCAGATTTTTTAGTTCCTCCAAAAGGTAATTCTGGGGCAATACCTGTCACATGATTAATGTATACCATTCCAGTATCAATTCTTCGGGCAACTTCTACAGCTTTTTTGGTGTCTTTTCCGAAAACAGATCCGCCTAAACCAAATTCAGTAGCATTGGCAATTTCAACAGCTTCATCAATATTTTTATATTGGTAAAGCATAAATACAGGACCAAATATTTCTTCAAAGTAAGCATCTACTTTGGGAGTAATATCGGTGATTAAAGTAGGTTCTATAAAAGCACCTGCCCTGTTTACCCGTTTACCACCTAGCACCACAGTGGCGCCTTGTGCTGCTGCTTTTTGAATTTGTGCTTCTACATCTTTTGCTGCTTGTTCAGAACTTAAAGGAGCAACATTGGTATCGGCATCCATAGGATCCCCTACTTTCAATTTGGCGAAAGCCTCTTTGGTTTTTGCCAAAAACTCTTCATACATGCTTTCCGGAACAATCACTCTTTTAGGGGAAACACAAACCTGGCCTGCATTCCACATTCTACCTTCTACTGAAACTTTAACCGCTTCGGCTACATCAGCATCCGCTAAAACCACAAATGGGTCGCTACCGCCTAATTCCAAAGTCGATTTTTTAACCTGAGCTCCGGCTGCGGCAGTGATACTTGCCCCTGCTGGTTTACTTCCAGTTAGGGTAACAGCTTTTATTTTTGGATTGGAAACGATGGCTTCAATCCCTTTTCCGGGAACAAATAAATTAGTGTACACCCCATTAGGCAAACCGGCTTCTTTAAAGATATCTTCCATGATTTGTGCACATTGAGGTACATTGGAAGCGTGTTTTAAAAGCATGGTGTTACCCGCCATAAGGTTTGGTGCGGCCGATCTTGTGATTTGATAATATGGGAAGTTCCAGGGTTGAACACTTAACAATACTCCGATAGGTTCATAGCTTAAAAATGCGTCACCGTGTTTTACTTCTAAAGGTTGGTCGGCAAGGAATTTTTCGGCATTCTGGGCATAATAATCAAAAATATCAGCAGAAAGTTCTACTTCATAAATACTTTCAGTTAATAATTTACCCATTTCTAAAGTAGCAAGTTTACCGAGCGCTTCCTTTTTTTCTCGCATGATAGCTGCTACTTTATGAATGATCTGTGCTCTTTTGGCGAAAGGTGTATTTTTCCAGCTTTTAAATGCTTCATCTGCTTTATCAATAATTTTGGCTATTTCCTTTGGAGTCATTACATCAAACTCTTTTACGATTTCATTGTTAAAAGGATTGACGGTTTTGATTGGGGAAGGTTTTACATGTGTGTTCATGATTTCTATTTTTTAATTAAATATTCGCTAACTAATGTTATTTTATTTTTAAAATGGTTTCCTAAAAATTACATTTTTTACATTGCTTTTATTTGTGTTATTAACTGTTGCGATGCACTTTTTGCACCTCCATTGAGCATAGATGTTTTAGGCTCATAGAATAGGGCATTCTAAATACCGGCATAACCAGGATTCATGGTGCGTTTATTAACGATAACCTGTTTTGCTTTATCCACTTCCAGAATTTGCATCCCGTAAATGGGACTGGAAGTATTTTTTTCCGCGGCAGTATTTACGACATCGTTGGCTCTAAAACTTGCCATACATCTTTATGGAAATTCTGAATTAGACTGCTCCATATCCTCTAATTTTTCAGAAGGCACATTGGCTTCTGCCAGCAATACATGCATATTCCCCGCAATCAATCCTGTAACTTGGTGAATGGCATAACTTACCTCAATTCCTTTATCAGTTAACAATTTGTCTTATTAATGTCAGGCATGCTTGACCTAGGCTGCTGCCAACCCATAGCCGGTAGGAAGCATATCATTTGACATGACTAGTGCTTCCTTGTCAATTCCCTTAAGAACAGCATAAAGGCTGTCTTATCATGCAAAATGCCCAAATATGCTCCACAGATCTTTGTTTTAATTATCTTGATGAGTGCATCTGTTGGTTTATAAATACACCTGGCTTAGGTACTTCTTTCCATTCGATGTTACTGACCACCATAAACAAGACCTTTCATTGTTGTTTTGTTTGTGTTAGAATCACCGTTTGATTGGATTTATTTTAGTAACAATCGTTTAACATTTTTTTAGAGTAATGTGTAACGGATTAGAAAGATTCTACCTAAGTCAAATGTACAAGAAGGTTTCGTGTCAAAATATGACAATGATCAGTTTTGGTTTTTATTCCCAAAGGATTATTATACTTGGCTATATTTACTTTTTTTTCCTGTGTCCTAGACCCTTTCGACGAAGCGCTTTCCCCGCAATAAAGAGCACCCCATTTAGGAATGACAAGTTAAAGGGGAATGTGCTGAGGGATTTATGTTACCACTGGCAATATTTTAAACAACCTAGCCAAAACAGAAACAGCAAGGAACAATCAGACTCGAATAGTAAATAAGGTGTAAACTGTGGATAAATTTTCATGATGTTGCTAATTAACGACAAATATGTTATTTTTGTTCAAAATAAGCGACATTATGAATTCTAAGAAAACAATCGTCCTTCCTAAGTTTAGTAGAATATTTGAACAAATAGGAGAAAATATAAAACTTGCCAGAAAGAGAAGGAAACTCAATTCGGAACAAGTTGCCGATCGAGCTGGTATTCACAGGGCTACACTATACCGCATAGAGAAAGGCGATCCATCAGTCGCAATAGGATTGTATTTTAATGTTTTTAGAGTACTTAACCTTCAAGATGATTTTCTGAAACTAGCAGTAGATGATGAGTTCGGGAGAAAATTGCAAGATCTTGATTTATTATAAATGCTATGGCAGGAGGAAAATTTGATATATATGTATTTGCTGATTGGGTAGCATTGGAGGGACCAACATTAATCGGAATACTTTCCGCTCATTTTGCTAAAGGCAAAAAGGCCTTTAGTTTTGAGTATGAAAAAGCTTGGTTGAAAACTGATGCACAACGATTACTGGACCCTGATATAGAATTCTATTCCGGGCCACAATATCCAACAAACAAAGAGAATTTCGGAATCTTTTTAGATAGTATGCCTGATACCTGGGGAAAAACCCTAATGAGGCGACGAGCTGCTCAAGATGCCAGAGCCAACCAAGAACCGGCAAGGACACTCTATGAGATAGATTATCTTCTTGGTGTTTATGATGAAAGTAGAATGGGTGCTTTGCGATTTAAAACTGATAGAGATGGTCCTTTTTTGGATAATAATGACCAAAGTCCAACCCCACCTTGGTCATCTTTAGGTGAGCTTCAAGAAGCGGTTAATCAATTAGAGAATGACGACCAAAGTGATGCCATTAGAAAATGGATTGCTATTTTGATTGTTCCTGGTTCATCTTTAGGTGGTGCACGACCAAAGGCAAATATCTTGGATGGTAATAAAAATCTATGGATTGCAAAGTTTCCAACAAAAACAGATACGATAGACAAAGCAGCTTGGGAATTTTTAGCTTATAAACTTGCCATTGCGTCAGGTATTGAAATGGCCGAATCTAAAATCGAGAAAATAAGTGGCCGATATCATACTTTTTTGACCAAACGCTTCGATAGGGATAATGGAAATCGTATCCATTTTGCTTCAGCAATGACAATGACCAGAAATACGGAAGATGCTATTAAGAATGGCACGCCCAGTTATTTAGAAATCGTCGAGTTCATCGAAAATTATGGTGTTGATGTAGAGGCAAATCTACATCAGCTTTGGCGCCGAATAGTGTTTAATATTGCTATTTCAAATACGGACGATCATTTGAGGAATCACGGTTTCATACTAAAAGAAAAGGGTTGGGTATTGTCGCCTGCTTACGATTTAAATCCGTCCATTGAGAAAGATGGTTTATCTTTGAATATCGATATGGATGATAATGCCTTGGACTTCGATTTGGCCAGAAACGTTGGCAAATTTTTTAGATTGAGCAATGAAGAAATGAAATCCATTTTAGATGAAGTATTGAACGTTGTCAAGGACTGGAAATCTATAGCAGAAAAAATAGGAATTACGAATAGAGAATTAGAGATAATGAGCCCAGCTTTTAGGTGTTTTAGTAATGAATTTCTATAGAAAAAGCTTGGTTGAAATATTATCTGTGCTTTCAATATCATTTTTTCTAATACCACACAACTTGTTTATATTAAACGGTCGGTTATATAGAATTCCTGATATCATTTTTTGAGTCGGAATCGCTTTGTACAAAGCATAAAAGAAGTTCAGATCTGGCGGACTCAGGCAAAAAAGTGCTTCCTCGAGTGAAGCGGTTCCGCTCCCGACTTTTTTCAGGATTCGCGGATTAGCGCAACGAAGGGGATCAACTTTTTTTCCTGTGTCCAAGACCTTTTCGACGAAGCGCTTTCCCCGCAATACTGAACGTGTCCTTGGGGGAGTATCGGGATAAAGGGGGATGTGCTGAGGGGTAGGGCAGTTCCACTTAACTATATAGCCAGTTGTGTTTAGTGATCTGTATTTCCACAAGCGGCATTACCGTAAGGTCAACTTTTTCCTTTTTTAGCCAATTCCCTCAACCATCTTCATTTCCTAAAATATAAAATAGGATTGAAGCAAGTTGATAAAAAACGCAAATGCAAAATTGTCAAACAACCTAGCCGTGGATATAAGCCATATTTCTTTCTTTTGGACAGCTCATCGGCAATGTTCAGTTTGATTATAAGGTTTCCCATATCTTCACTTACCTTTTTCTCTATGACCCTTGCGTAAATTTGGGTGGTTGCGATTTTAGAATGTCCAAGTAATTTTGAAACTGTTTCCAAAGGAACTCCATTGGTGAGGGTAACTGTAGTTGCGAACGTATGCCTGGCCATATGAAAAGTCAGGTTCTTTTGAATTTTACACAAATAAGCTATTTCCTTTAAATAACTGTTCATTTTCTGGTTGGAGAGCTTTGGAAACAATGTCTGGTTAATTTCTGCCCTTATGGAGTTTTCGTATTTTTTGATGATTTCCATGGCTTTTGGCAGCAATGGGACTTTAACC
>Ga0307487_1000537_pt1 | contig 29531 bp, 22 predicted proteins | sample CBIW12metaG_FD_203665 | JGI IMG/M metagenome (GOLD analysis project Ga0307487, IMG submission 203665) | Sea-ice brine microbial communities from Beaufort Sea near Barrow, Alaska, United States - CBIW 1.2 | ecosystem: Environmental > Aquatic > Marine > Coastal | place: USA: Alaska | collected... | reverse complement strand
ACACCGCCAAGAGCGGTTTCACGAAGAAGGAAATGCTCATCAAGAAGCGCGAGCTCGTCAAGCTGCACAAGAGCCTCGGCGGTATCCGCACCCTCACGAAGACGCCGTCGGCGCTGTGGGTTGTTGACACCAACAAGGAGCACCTTGCCATTGACGAGGCGCGCAAGCTCGGCATCCCCGTCATCGCGATCCTCGACACCAACTGCGACCCGGACGACGTCCAGTACCCGATTCCGGGCAACGACGACGCCATCCGTTCCGTCGGCCTGCTGACCCGCATCATCGCGGACGCAGCGGCCGAGGGCCTCATCCAGCGCCACGCCAAGCCGGAGGCCGAAGTTGAGCCCCTCGCCGCATGGGAAGCAGAACTCCTCACGGGTTCCGACGAGGCTGCTGTTGAGCCCGCCGCTGCCGAGGCCGTTGTTGCTGAGCCCGCCGCTGCCGCCGAGGCCGTCGTTGCCGAGCCCGTTGTAGCCGAGCCCGTACCGGCCGAGCCCTCCGTCACCATCGCCGACGCCGTCGGCGACGCCGACGTTGCAGCCGCACTTGCAGCTGCCGCTGACGCTCCGGCCGAGTCCGCAGAAGAAACCAAGTAAGGAACCCGGTATGGCAAACTTCACACTCGAAGACGTCAAGGCTCTCCGCGAGAACCTCGGCACCGGAATGGTCGACACCAAGAACGCCCTCGTTGAAGCCGACGGCGACATGGAGAAGGCCATCGAGATCCTGCGCCTCAAGGGTGCAAAGGGCAACGCCAAGCGCGCTGACCGTTCCACCTCTGAGGGCCTCGTTGCCGCGAAGGAACTCGGAACCACCGCGTACATGATCGAGCTCGCTTGCGAGACCGACTTTGTCGCCAAGGGCGGCAAGTTCGTCGCCCTCGCCGAGAAGGTTCTCGACGCGATCGCAGCCGCCGGAGCGACCACGGTCGAGGCCGGCCTGGCCGCGACCAGCGGAACGCAGACCGTCGCGGACCTGATCGACGGTGAGGCAGCAATCATCGGCGAGAAGTTCGAACTTCGTCGCGTGGCTGGCGTTGACGGCGAGCAGTTCTCGATCTACCTGCACAAGACAAGCAAGGACCTGCCCCCGCAGGTCGGTGTGATCCTGGGATACTCCGGAGCAGACGCCGAGACCGCTCGCAGCATTGCGCAGCACATCTCGTTCGCCAACCCGGAGTACCTCTCGAGCGACGATGTCCCCGCGGACGCCGTTGAGACCGAGCGCAAGATCGTGACCGAGATCTCGAAGAACGAAGGCAAGCCGGAAGCGGCACTGCCCAAGATCGTCGAGGGACGCGTCAAGGCCTACCTCAAGCAGGTCGCCCTGCTCGAGCAGGACTACGCAAAGGACAACAAGGTCTCGGTGAGCAAGGTCCTCACCGACGCCGGACTGACCGTTGCCGGCTTCGCCCGGTTCAAGGTCGGCGCGTAATAAAGAACCAATGGAGATCGGATTGCGTAAGCGATCCGATCTCCATTGGTGTGTGTGCCCCAGGCACAACCGGTAGTTTTGAATGACATCGTACGAAAGGTCTCGCAGCACATGATTGACACGGGCAAGAAGCGCAGAGTTCTTCTCAAACTTTCCGGCGAGGCATTCGGCGGAGGCGCCGTCGGCGTCAACCCCGATGTCGTGAGCTCGCTTGCTCAGGAAATCGCCGAAGGCGCCAAGCAGGTGGAGGTGGCCATCGTTGTCGGTGGCGGCAACTTCTTTCGCGGTGCGGAGCTGTCGCAGCGCGGGATGGACCGCGAGCGTGCCGACTACATGGGCATGCTCGGCACCGTCATGAACGCGCTGGCGCTGCAGGACTTCCTGGAGCAGGCAGGGGCGGAGACTCGTGTTCAGTCCGCGATCGCCATGACCCAGGTCGCCGAACCGTACATTCCCCGCCGTGCGGAGCGCCACCTGCAAAAGGGCCGCGTCGTGATTTTCGGCGCCGGCGCCGGACTGCCCTACTTCTCCACCGACACCGTCGCCGCCCAGCGGGCACTCGAGATCGCGGCCGATCTCGTGCTCGTGGCCAAGAACGGCGTCGACGGCGTGTACTCCGATGACCCCCGCACCAACCCCGATGCGCGCAAAATCGACCAGATCACGTACCAGGACGCCCTGCAGCGGGGCCTGAAGGTCGTCGACTCGACCGCGTTCAGCCTGTGCATGGACAACAACATGCCGATGCAGGTCTTCGGCATGGCGCCGGAAGGCAACGTGACGGCCGCGATTCTCGGCGCCGACCTCGGCACCCGCGTCTCCAACTAGAATTCTCATACCCACCGAAGAAGGAGTCACCGTGATCGCGGATGTTCTGTCCGATGCCACTGCACGCATGCAGAAGGCGCTTGAAGCAGCCAGAGACGACTTCGGGACCGTGCGCACCGGGCGCGCGAACCCGCAGATGTTCGCCAAGATCCTGGTGAGCTACTACGGCACCGCAACGCCGCTCGAGCAGCTCGCGTCCCTGCAGAACCAGGAGGCACGCACGCTCCTGATCGCGCCGTACGACAAGAGCGCCCTGCGCGACATCGAGATCGCCATTCGCGACACGCCCAACCTCGGCGCGAACGTCGGCAACGACGGTGTGACCATTCGAGCGACCCTGCCGGAACTCACCACCGAGCGCCGTAAAGAGTTCGTCAAGATCGTCAAGGCGAAGGCCGAGGACGCCCGCATCTCCGTGCGCAACATCCGCCGCAAGGCCAAGGACGAGCTCGAGGCGCTCAAAAGCGACGTCGGTGAAGACGAGGTCGGGCGCGCCGAGAAGGAGCTCGAACTGCTCACCAAGAGCCACGTCGACGGTATCGATGAGGCCTTCAAGCGCAAGGAAGCCGAACTCCTCGAGATCTAGGGGCGGGCTCATATGACGGATCAGCCGGACGACCAACGCCCGCCCAAACGCGGGCATGGCGTCAGCCGTGCCGAATTCAAGGCTCAGGTCAAGGCGACCAGGGGCGATTTTGAACGACAGGTGCAGACGACTCGAGCCGACTTCGAACGACAGGTGCAGGCGACGCGTGCGCAGCTGGATGCCACATCGGAGCGCATCGAGGCGCGCACCGGACGCAACCTGATCCTCGCGATCCTGATCGGGCTCGTGCTCGGTGGGGCAATGCTCGGCAGCCTGATCTTCGTCAAGGATCTCTTCATGATCTTTGCGATCGTGATCATCGGGTTCACGTCCTTCGAACTCGCCCAGGCCCTGCGCCATGCGGGCCGGAACGTGCCGCGGATCCCCGTGGTGATCGCCGCCGTCGGCGTCGTTCCCGCCGCCTTCTACCTCGGTTACGAGGGTCAGTGGCTGGCCACGCTGGCCGGAATCCTGCTCATCGCGCTGTGGCGCCTGGCGCTGGCGATCCTGCCCGCGCACCGCGCCGCTGCGCGCGCTGTGCTCGGCGACATGGGCGCCGCCGTGCTCATTCAGGTGTACGTCGTCTTCCTCGCCTCCTTTGCCGTTCTGCTCGTGGCCCAACCCGAGGGACAGTGGTGGACCCTCGCCTTCCTGCTCCTCGTCATCACCGCCGACACCGGGGCCTACGCGAGCGGGCTCAACTTCGGCAAGCACCCGATGGCGCCGCTGATCAGCCCGAAAAAGACCTGGGAAGGTTTTCTGGGGGCGGCACTGGCGTGCATGATCGCCGGTGTGCTGCTCGCACAGTTCATGCTCGGGCAGCCGTGGTGGTTCGGACTGATCTTCGGCGCCGTCATCGTGCTCACGGCAACGTTCGGGGACCTCGCGGAATCACTCATCAAACGCGATCTCGGCATCAAAGACATGAGTTCCTGGTTGCCCGGCCACGGGGGATTCCTGGACCGGCTCGACTCGATTCTGCCGTCGGCCGGGGCCGCGTACGCCCTGTTCCTGATCTTCGCATGAGCCGCAGATTGTCGGCCCACATGTTGAATAAGGGAGAATGACGTCGTGAGCACTATATTTCCGCGTTCGGCCAAGAAAACCCTCGGCTACAGTCTTGTGCAGGTTGAAGCTTTTCTTGCCTCCGCGCGAGCGGCCTACGATGCGAACGATGGCGACGTCGCCCTCACCGCCGAAACCATTCGGCACACCGCCTTCGCCATGCAGAAGGGCGGCTACTCACCCCAGCACGTGGATGCGGCGCTCGAACGGCTCGAGGACGCCTTTGCCGCCCGGGAGCGCGAGCGTGCGACCGGAACGCAGGCCGAGGAGGCCCGCAGCGAAGAGGCGCGCGCGCTCTCCACCGCGCTGCAGAACCGACTGAGCCGGCCCCGCGGGCACCGATTCTCCCGCACGAGTCTGTTGAGCGTTGGCTATCACCGCTCCGACGTCGATCGTTTCACCAACAAGGTCGTCAAGTACCTCCGGGACGGTATGCCGCTGAACGTCGATGAGGTGCGGACCGCTGTATTTCGTCCCGAGCGCGGGGGATACCGCGAGGCACAGGTGGATATCGTGCTCGACGGCGTCGTCGACGTGATGCTCTACCTGCGTTGACGTCCGCCTCGGAAGCACCGCCCGGTTAGGTCGTTCAGGACTCATGGGCTAAGGTCGGTGAACATATGGGCAGGCATCTGAGCATCATCGAACCCGTCGCAGTCACGACTGGGACCTCTCATCGCAGAACCCGCAAGCCGGTGAAAGCGACGCACTTTCTCTTCGGATTCGTCGCCGCCTTCGCCTTCGTGCTCGTGACCGTCGTCGATCCGTACTCCGGCGCCACGGCATCCCCGTACTTCCAGGTGGCCGGCGACGCGGGAGACCGCTACGACGGTGATTCCACCCAGACGCTGGGCGCTTCTGGCGCCTACACGAACACGGTGACGCGCGACGGCTTTACCGTCACCGAGATCGTGAAGCCCGAACCGATCCCCGAACCGGTTGTCATAGCGTCCGCGCCCACGCAACGCGCCGTCACCCCGGCGCCGGCAGCAGCCGTTCCCGATCCCGGTTCCGCGAAGGCCATCGCCTATGATGCCGTCGCGGCACGCGGCTGGGGCGAAGACCAGTACAGCTGCCTCGTTTCCCTGTGGCAGAAGGAGTCCGGCTGGCGCGTGAACGCCACCAACAGTTCCAGTGGCGCCTACGGCATCCCGCAGTCGCTCCCCGGCTCCAAGATGGGATCGGCCGGCGCGGACTGGGCAACGAACCCCGCAACGCAAATCAGCTGGGGCCTCGGCTACATCACCGACCGTTACGGCAGCCCGTGCGGCGCCTGGTCGAAGTCGCAGGCGTCCGGCTGGTACTGAGCCTCGACCGGCCGCACGGTGTGTGCGCGCCGCAATAGACTGAACCCATGGCCCGCAGCAACCGACCACGCGGTCGCAAACCCGTCACCCCCGACGAGGACGACAACGGTTTCAGCCATGTGCTCGAGGGCTGGCGCCGAAGCGAGACCCGCCGCGACGGCCTCTGGAACGTGCAGCCCATCCCGGCCAAACAAGCGCTCAAGGCCTACATCTGCCCCGGCTGCTCCCTCACTGTGGAACCCGGCGTCGCTCACATCGTGGCGTGGCGCGGCGACGGCGTGCTCGGCGACGCCGCCGACATCGCGAACCGACGGCACTGGCACTCACACTGCTGGAGAATCAAGTAGACCACCACCGGCACAGGAGACATGCGCATGACTGATTCGCCCGCCGTACGCCCGCAGCACAACCACGACCCCATCGAGGTGCGCGGCGGCGTGGAACTGCCCGCCGTGCGCGAACACATCGAACTCACGACGACTGACGGCCTCACGCTCGTCGGCGAACTGGCCGTGCCGACGAACCGGGCACCGGTCGCCACACTCGTCACGCTCCACCCGCTGCCCACCGCCGGCGGGTTCATGGACTCCCACATTCTGCGCAAGGCGGCGGGTCGGCTGCCGGCCCTCGCCGACCTCGCCGTTCTGCGCTTCAACACGCGCGGAACAACATCGCCGGCCGGAACAAGCGGCGGAAGCTTTGACGACGGAATCGGCGAACGGGCCGACGTTGCCGCGGCCATGCGTTTCGTGGCCGAACGCGGCCTGCCCAATCCCTGGCTCGTCGGCTGGTCGTTCGGCACCGAACTCGCCCTCAAATACGGCCTCGAGCACCCGATCCTGGGCGCCATCCTGCTGTCCCCGCCCCTGCACCGGGCGACGGATGCCGAACTGGCCGCGTGGGCGGACCAGGATCGTGTTCTCGTGGCCGTGATACCCGAACACGACGACTACCTGCAACCGGACGAGGCGCGCGAGCGCTTCGCCTCCGTGCCGGCGACGCGCTTCATCGCCGTGGACGGCGGCAAACACCTCTGGGTGGGGGAGAACATGACCCGCCGTGTGCTGGACGAAATCGTCGCCGTGGTCAATCCCGCGGCCCTGCCCCTCCCCACCGAGTGGAACGACCCGGGCGACGCCTGAGCGGGCTACAGCTCGTTCTGGCGAGGAATGATGACCTGTTTGACGATGAGGATCGCTGACGCGGCCACCGGGATCGCGATCAGGGCGCCGAGAATACCGAGCAGGTTGCCGCCGGCCAGTGCGGCGATCACCACGACGGCGCCCGGAACCGACACGGCACGATTCATGATGTTCGGACTCAGAACGTACGCCTCGACCTGCATGTAGATGAGGTAGTAGATGGCCGCCACAAACGCCGTCAGCGGCGAACTGCCGATGCCGGGAATCAGGCAGGTGGCGACGATGATGACGGATCCGGTCAGCGTGCCCACCAGGGGGACGAGCGAGAAAAGAAAAGCGATGAAAGACAGCAGCGCCGGGAACGGCGCGCCGATGATTGACAGGAAGATGAAGCTCAGTACGCCGTTGATCGCTGCGAGACCTGCCTGACCGACCACATACTTGCCCACCGAACGGGAAATCTGTTCGCTCAGGTCGGTGAAGCGGTCCCGCTTGGATGCGGGAACGAGCAGGTACATGGCACGTTTCATGCTCCCCAGCGAGGCCGTGAAGTAGAGCGTGAGAATCAGGATGATCAGGCCACCGAACAGACCGGCGACGAGGGCCAGGCCGGATTGCACGATCGTGTTCGTGATTTCCTTCAGGTTGCTCCCGAGGAAGTCCGTGATCGACTTCACGATGACCGGAACGTCGAGGGTCGGATAGTTGCGCTGCACATCCTCGATGAAGGACGACGTGTTCACCGCGGTGATGAGGTCGGGAATGATCTTCGACAACTTCGCGACCTGGTCGACGATGATCGGCACGATCGCGAAGATCACCCCGGTCATGACCCCGACGACCGCGCCGAGCACGGTCAGGATCGCCGCCCACCGCGGGAACCTCTTCTTTTCCAGCCACGACACGGCAGGGTCGAGGCCGAGAGCGAGAAAAAGAGCCGCTCCGATGTAGGTGATGATCGTCTGCAGGGTGATCACCGACGTGATGATCAGCAGGCCGAGGCCCACTCCCAACGTTCCGACGAGGCCGAAGCGAAATGCATTCTGAATCTTCACGCTGGGGCTCCCGCACCGTTCCTGATCGTTGCGACCTAGTTGTCGTCGCTGCTCACCCGCTCGGCTTCCGTGAGTACACCGCGCAGGCTCTCAAAGTATCCTGCAACGGAGTCGCGCTCAATTCTGATCTGGGCGAGTCGGTCTTCCGCATCCGACAGGAGGCGTTTCGCACGCGCGTCCGCCTCAGCGACGACAGCGGCCGCCTTGTCCGTCGCGGTCTGCAGAACGAGCGCGGCCGCATCCTCCGACTCTGTCTGCAGCGTTCTGGCCGTCGCGCGGGCGCCGGTGTCCAGCTCGCTGTTCAGTGCGCGCAGTTCGGCCACCCGCGCCTCCGTTTCGGCCAGTTGGCTCTCAGCGGCGGCCTGGAACGTGTCGGCCTGGGTGACAGCGGCCTGGTGACGTGTGAGGAGTTCCTGCTCGGCCTCATCGCGATCGTGGGTCAGCTCCACCTGGAGATCGGCGCGCGCTTGGGCGATTTCACGCGCGAGGGTCGCCGCTTCGGCCGTTGCCGTCTGTCGTGTCACGGCAAGCTCGCTCTCGAGCCGTGCGCGCGCGTCGGCGATCTCGGCCTGGAGCGCCGCACGATCCTCCGCCTCCTGACGGGTGAAGTCCGCCCGCAACTGGTCGATTTCTCCGGTGAGAGCGGCTCGCGCCAGGTCGCTTTCCTGCGTCAGGGCGATGCGCGCACGTTCCGTTTCGTCGGCGAGGGCGATACGGGCTTCTTCGGTCTCTCGGGCGACGGTCGCGCGCTGCTCGGCGACCTCGAGCGCGACGGCCGCGCGGGCGGCCTCACTTTCGGCGGTGAGTCCCGCCGCGATCTCCTGGGCCGCTGTCGTTTCGCGGTGCGCGAGCATGCGCAGGTCGGCCGCTTCCCGTTCGACTTCGGCGCGGATGGCGGCGACCTCACGCTTGAGCGTGGACCGGGCCTCCGCACCCTCGGTGGCGGCGTCGCTGCGCAGGAGCGTGGCCTGGCTCTTCGCGTCCTCGGTCAGCTGGGCGTATTCGTCCTGGGCGCTGGCGACGATGTCGTCGGCCTGGACTCGCACGTCGTCGAGTACGCGGCGCGCCCGAACGTCGGCGTCGGACAGGGTACGGGCGGCCTGCTCGGCGGCTTCCCGGCGCAGGGTGTCGATCTCGATGGAGGTGGCGGTACGCAGCCGGGCAGCGTCATTGTCCGCCTGGGCGATGACCCGCGTGGACTGTTCCTCGGCCACGCGCAGCGTGTTCTCGAGTCTGGCGCCGAGGCCGGAGAAGGTGGGGCTGCCCACTTCTTCGATCACGGCGTTGAGCTCATCGATCTGAGCCGAGAGCCGGCGCACCTCTTTGCTCGACTCGGCGCTGTGGGTATTGGCCTTGATCAGGTCGCGGCGAAGCCCCTGAATGGCCTTGGCAACCTCGTCCTTGTCGTAGCCACGGAAGACCTGGGTGAAGTCAGATTCGTCGTTGGGCACGGTTCTCCTCAAAAGTCGGGCTTCAACGTGACTTACGTCGGGCGCGACGCACGTCCATGAAACCGATCCAATTTTAGTCTGCCTCCATCGGGCTTCGGCTGCACAATCCGCGTTCACTTGCCGACGTGACTATTAGGCACCTTTCAGGAGAACCCAGTATCGTTGAAATCCGTGTCTGTTGCCGTCGGACCCGACATTGGTGCGGGCATGCCCGACACTGACCGTTCGGCAACATAGAAGGGTGATACGTGCGTTTTGTTCTTGCCATCGTGGCCTTCGTTCTCGCGGCCGTAATGATTGTTTTCGGTATCGCGCAGCGAACAATTTTTCTTGAACCGTCGACGAGCTCGCTGACCGCCAGCACCGCCGGTACATCCGCGTACACCATCATTGATTCCTCCGCGCTGGCGGCTCTGCCCGGCAACCAGTCCATTCGCGTCAGTGGAGCGGAATCCACGTTCCTGGCCTATGGCCGCACCGCGGACGTCACGGCCTGGATCGGCGGCGACGCTCATGCCGTCGTGAGCCTTGACGACCAGACGCACGCGTTCACCGTCACCGAAGTCGAGGCCGTCGAGCCGGAGGCCGACACCCCGGCCGAGGAGGCGCTGCCGGCCGTCGACCCGGTCACGAACCCGGCCGGCTCAGACCTGTGGCTGCAGGAATTCTCGGGAGCGACCTTCCTGACCAAGAACCTCAACCTGCCCGCGGGCATGTCCGTCATCGTCGCCTCCGACGGTTCCGCCGCGGCCCCGTCCGAAATCAGGATGGCCTGGGCGGTCGACAACTCCACTCCGTGGGCCGGCCCCCTGCTGGTCGGCGGCGCCGGGCTGCTGCTTGTTGGTCTTGTGCTGTATGTCCTGGCGCTGCTGCACCTGCGTCGTTCGCGTCGTCCTCGCCGCAACGTGCCGCGCGGGCCCCGGATGCCGCGTCTCCCGCGCGCGCCGCGCCCGAAGGCGCTCAAGGCGGGGGACATCACCGGTTCCGGCGGTGCGAACTCGCGGTCCATGATCGCCGTAGTTCCGATGCTGCTCATTTCCGGGCTTGTCCTCAGCGGATGCTCCGCCGATTTCTGGCCGGCGGCGCCCCCGGCGACAACCGCCGGGGTGAGCCAAACGCCGACGCCCACCCCGACCCCCGAGTCGACCGACGGCACCGCGGCCGCGACGGAGGTTCCGCCGGCCGCGGCGACGGTTCCGCAGATCGAGCGCGTGGTCACGAAGATCGCCGCGCTGGCCGCCGACGCGGATGCCAACCTGAACGCGGACGCGATTGCCACCCGGTTCACGGGCACGGCGCTGGAACTGCGCCTGAAAAACTACTCCATGCGCGGCGTGGATCCCGAGATCGCGGCCCCGGCCGCCATCGGAACGCCTCCGCTGTCGGTGACGCTTCCGCAACAGTCCGATTCGTGGCCGCGGGTCGTGATGACCGTGCTGGAGCAGGACGACAAGACCATCCCGCCGACCACACTCATCCTGCGGCAGGAAACGCCACGCGCGGACTACCTCGTGGAGTACGCGATCAGTCTTGAGGCGAAGGCACAGGTTCCGCACGTGGCGCCGGCCTCCATCGGTGCTCCCGCCATCGCCCCCGACAACAAACTGCTCCTGCTTCCGCCCGATCAGGTCGCCGCGGCATACGCCGACGTGCTGCTCCAGGGCGAGGCGAGCCCCTCCTGGACGCTGTTCCAGACCGAGGGAGACGATTTTCTCGCCTCGTTCGTGCAGAGCCGCGCCGACCACATCGCCCAACTCGCCGTGACGGCGACGCTGGCCTTCCAAACCGCGGCGGGTGACGGGCGCACGGTGGCCCTGGCCACCAACGATTCCGGCGCGATCGTCGCCGTCAACGTCAACGAGACGGAGATCGCCACCGTGGTCAACGGCGAGGCCGTGGTGAACTTCAACGACGCCGGGAGCAAGGCCCTGTCCGGCGTCACGTCCTCGGCGAAGGGCATCCAGAAGGTGTTGAGCGACCAGCTGCTCTTCTACGTTCCCGCCGCCGGCTCGACCGACAAAATCACTCTCCTGGGGAGCACCCAGGGACTCATCTCAGCCTCGGAGCTTCCATGACAAACGCACCCCTGTCCGGATCGAACCTACGCGGAGCCGTCGACCTCTCGTCGCTCGTGAACAAACCAGCCGCCACGGGGCCGCAGGGGGTCGCCCCGGCCACGCCAGGCACCCCGGCGTCACCCGAGGGCACCGTCACCGTGCCGAGCCTTGTGCTCAACGGCACGGACGCGAACTTCGGGGAGATCCTCGAGCTGTCCAACACGGTTCCCGTGCTCGTGGACCTCTGGGCCGAGTGGTGCGAGCCGTGCAAGCAGCTGACACCCGTCATGGAGAAGCTCGTCACCGACTATGCCGGCAAGTTCGTGCTGGCCAAGGTCGACGTGGATTCCAACCCGCAACTCTCCAAGGCCTTCCAGGCGCAATCCATACCGACCGTGGCCGCCGTGATCAACGGTCAGCCCGTGCAGTTGTTCAACGGGGCACTTCCCGAGGCGCAGATTCGAGAGGTGCTCGAGCGCGTGCTGGAACTCGCGGCGCAGCAGGGCGTCACCGGCACCGCGCAAACAACCGAGGTGGCACCCGAGGTCGAGGAGCCCGTAGAGGAACCGCTCCCGCCGCATCACCTGGAGGCGTACGAAGCCATCGAACGCGGCGACTTCGAGACGGCCAGGGCGGAGTACCGCATCGCCCTCGCCCAGAACCCGAACGACACCATGGCTGTGGCCGGCCTGGCCCAGGCAAGCCTGCTCTTCCGCCTGCAGGGCAAGACCCTCGACGAGATCCGCGGGGCCGCGGCCGCCGCACCGCAGGACCTTGAGGCCCAGCTGCTCGTGGCCGACCTTGATCTGTCCGGCGGGCACGTCGATGACGCCTTCGACCGTCTGCTGACGCTCTTTCCCGGTCAGGACGCCGCCGGCCGCAACAGCATTCGGGAGCGCATCCTGGAGCTGTTCGAGGTCATCGGAAACGAAGACCCCCGCGTGGCCCCCACGCGCAAGCGCCTCACCGCACTGCTCTACTGACCCGCGTACGAACCCGACGCGCCGGCCCCGACCCGCGTCAACCGGATACGGCCCCGCTCTGGCGGGGCCGTATCCGGTTGCGACCGACTAGCGGCGCAGCTTGAGCCAGAGGCCGGCGAGCGGCGGCAGCGTGACGAGAGCGGATGCCTCCCGCCCGCCCCACGGCTGCCCGGTGGCCTCGACGCCGCCGAGGTTGCCGACGCCGGATCCGCCGAAGTCCCCGGCATCCGTGTTGAGAATCTCCTCCCACTGCCCGGTGGAGGGCAGGCCCACGCGGTAGTCGGTGTGCGGTTGCCCGGAGAAGTTGAACAGGCAGGCGATCGGCTGGCCGTCGTGGTCCCAGCGCAGGAACGTCACGACATTCTGCTGCGCCGCGCCGATGTCGAGCACCTCGAACCCGCCCGGGTCGTTGTCGCGGGCCCACAGGCTGGCGTTGTCGCGGTACGCGCGGTTCAGGGAACCCACGAGGTTGAACAGTCCGCGGTGAGCGGGCTGGTCAAGCGTCCACCAGTCGAGGCCGCGTTCTTCGCTCCACTCGGATCGTTGTCCGAATTCCTGGCCCATGAACAGCAGCTGCTTGCCGGGATGCGCCCACATGAACGCCAGGTACACCCGCACGTTGGCGAGTTGCTGCCACGAGTCGCCGGGCATGCGGCTGATCAGCGAACCCTTTCCGTGCACGACCTCGTCATGGCTGATCGGGAGCAGGAAGTTCTCGCTGAACGCGTACACGAAGGAGAACGTGATGTCGTTGTGGTGGAACGCGCGGTACATCGGGTCGACGTGCATGTACTCGAGTGAGTCGTGCATCCAGCCCATGTTCCACTTGAACCCGAAGCCGAGCCCGTTCTGCGATGTCGGAGCGGTGACCCCGCCCCAGTTCGTGGATTCCTCCGCGATCATGACGGCGCCGGGGTTGCGCTTGTAGGCCGTCGCCGTGATCTCCTGCAGCATGCTGATGGCCTCGAGGTTTTCGTTGCCGCCGTACTTGTTGGGCTCCCACTGGCCGTCCTCCCTCGAATAGTCGAGGTAGAGCATCGAGGCGACGGCGTCGACGCGGAGCGCGTCAATGTGGAACTCTTCGAGCCAGTACAGGGCGTTCGCCACGAGAAAGTTGCGTACCTGCGGGCGGCCGAAGTCGAAGACGTAGGTGCCCCAGTCCATCTGCTCGCCGCGACGCGGGTCGGCGTGCTCGTACAGCGCCTGGCCGTCGAAGCGGCCGAGGGCGAAGTCGTCCTTGGGGAAGTGCCCGGGAACCCAGTCCATGATCACGCCGATATCGGCCTGGTGCAGCCGGTCGATCAGGTACCGCAGGTCGTCGGGCGTGCCGTAGCGGCTCGTCGGCGCGTAGTAGCCGGTGACCTGGTAACCCCAGGACCCGCCAAACGGATGCTCGGCGAGCGGCATGAATTCCACATGCGTATACGCGAGTTCGTTCAGGTACCCGATGAGCTCATCCGCAAGATCGCGGTAGCCGAGGCCCGGGCGCCAGGAACCCACATGCATCTCGTAGATGCTCATGGGTCGGTCGTGCGGGTCGGTGGCGGCGCGCGCGGTCATCCACGCGGCATCCGCCCATTCGTAGGTGGACGCGGTGATGACCGACGCCGTCATCGGGGGGACCTCGGCACGCCTGGCCATCGGGTCGGCCTTCTGCACCCAGCCGCCCGAGGTCGTGAGCAGTTCGAACTTGTAGTTGGAGCCGACACCGAGACCGGGAATGAACAGTTCCCACACACCGGTGCTGCCCATATTGCGCATCGTGTATGTCGCGCCGCCCCACCCGTTGAAGTCGCCGATCACACGCACGGCACGGGCATTCGGAGCCCACACGGCGAAGGCGGTACCGGAGACGGACTCGTTCACACCGACGTGCTCCCGCTGGTGGGCGCCCAGAACGTCCCAGAGCCGTTCGTGGCGGCCCTCGCCGATGAGATGCAGGTCGAGTTCACCGATGGTCGGAACGAAGCGGTAGGGGTCGTCGCTGATCCACGGCGCCGCTGAGTCGTAGCGGGCCTCGAGGGAATAGTCCTGGAATCCGACGGTGCTCACGCCCTGCCAGACGCCGTAGCCGACGTGGGCGAGTTCGACGTGGGCTCCGGTGGACAGGATCGCCACAACCTCCGTGGCGAGCGGGCGAAGCGCGCGGATGACGACGATAGGATCGCTGACTCCGGCCTGCGCGATGGAATGCTGGCCGAGAACCTCATGCGGGTTGTAGTACGTGCCGGCCGCGATCGATTCGAGCACGTGGGTCGCCACGGGCTCCACGGTGGCGGCCGCCTTCCTCTTCGTCTTCTTCTTCGTCACGGCGGGCACGGCCGTGGGAACCTTCGCGGTCGTTTTCTTCCGGGGATTTTCGGTCATGCGCTTGCCTTTCCTGGCGTTTGGCTCAACACCCGCAGGATGTGTACCGGTTCGGTGAATGCGTCGAGTCGAACGAAATTATCGGCGGACCAGGTCCAGATCGCGCCGGTGATGAGATCGCAGACCTCAAACGTTGTGCCCGGGTCCCGCCCGAACCGGGTCACGTCGAGGTGAACCATGGTCTGCCGCACGGAATGCGGGTCGACGTTCGCGACGACGATGATGGCGTCATCGGCCCCGGTTCCCGTCTCGGCTGCGGCGAGGTACTTACTGAACACCAGAATCGAGTCGTCGTCGCTCGCGTGGATGTCCAGGTTGCGCAGCTGCCGGAGCGCGGGGTGCTCAGACCGGATGCGGTTGAGCCGGGTGATGTACGGGGCCAGGGACGTGCCGCGCGCGGCGGCCTGAGCCCAGTCCCTCGGCCGGTACTCGTATTTCTCGCTGTCGATGCTCTCTTCGGCGCCGGCCCGGGCCACATTCTCGAAGAGTTCGAAGCCGGCGTAGACACCCCAGGTCGGGGCAGCCATCGCGGCGAGGGCCGCACGGATCTTGAACGCCGCGGGACCGCCGAATTGCAGGTATTCGGTGAGAATATCGGGCGTGTTGACGAACAGATTCGGGCGCAGGAAGTCCGCCGTCTCCGTGGCAAGACCGGTGAAGAACTCCGCGAGTTCCGTCTTCGTATTGCGCCAGGTGAAGTACGTGTACGACTGTTGGAAGCCGACCTTTCCCAACGCCTGCATGAGAGCGGGGCGGGTGAAGGCCTCAGCGAGGAAGACCACGTCCGGGTGCTCCGCGTTGACCTCGCGGATCAACCACTCCCAGAAGTCGAGGGGCTTCGTGTGCGGGTTGTCGACGCGGAAAATGTTCACCCCGAGCCCGATCCAGTGCTGCAGGATGCGCAACGACTCGGCGCGGATGCCGTCGGGATCGTTGTCGAAGTTGATCGGATAAATGTCCTGATACTTCTTGGGCGGGTTCTCCGCGAAGGCGATCGTGCCGTCCGGCAGGGTGGTGAACCACTCCGGGTGCTCGGCGACCCAGGGGTGGTCGGGGGAGGCCTGCAGCGCGAAGTCGAGGGCCACCTCCAGTCCCAGCTTGCGGGCGCGGCCGACGAAGTACGTGAAATCTTCCACCGTGCCGAGGTCGGGGTGGATCGCGTCGTGGCCGCCGTCGGCCGATCCGATTGCCCACGGTGACCCCGGGTCGTGCGGTCCGACCGTGAGCGAATTGTTGGGTCCCTTGCGGAACGCGGTGCCGATCGGATGGATCGGCGGCAGGTAGAGCACGTCGAAACCCATGGCGGCGACTCCCGGCAGGCGCTTCGCGGCCGTCCGGAACGTTCCGCTCTTCCACGAGCCGTTCGTGGCCTGCCTGGCGCCCTCTGAGCGGGGGAAGAACTCATACCAGGAGCCGACGCCGGCGCGGGTGCGTTCCACGATGACGCTGCGCTCCTCGGAGAACGATTCCAGACCGGCCAGCGGGCGAGAGCGGATGAACGCGAGGAGCTTGGGGTTGTCGACCGCGGCGAGCCGCACGGCGAGGGGCTTCGTCGTGTCGGCGAGAAGCTTCGCCGCGGCCTGGAACACGCGTCGTTCCGGCGCGGTGCGGGCCTTGTCGGTGCCGGCGGCGCTCATCAGCTGAGCACCGATGGTGAACATCAGCTCGACGTCGACGCCCGCGGGAATTTTGATCCCGGCATTGTGCTGCCAGGTGGCGAAGTCGTCCGCGTAGGCGCGCACGCGGTAGGTCCATGTTCCCTGACTGGTCACGGGAACCCGCACCTCCCACCGGTCGGTGCCCGGCGCGCCCAGTGCCATCGGATGCGCTGACGAGGTGCCGTCGGGTGCGGTGAGCACCAGGGAGACCCCGATCAGGTCATGCCCCTCACGGAACGCCGTGGCCGCGAACGGCACCACCTCACCCACGAAGGCCCGCGCGGGCCACAGATTATCGTTCAACTGGGGGGAGAGATCGAGCACGGGAATTCGGCCGATGACGGTCGGGGAATCGCGCGTGCCCGATGTCGTCTGCGGAAGGTCTCTGAGTCCTGCTGTCTTAGCCACATCTTGACCGTAGCGTGAAAATTTGTCGTATGCGCGAGATCGGTTACGCAACGACGCACTCCGCACCTAGGGTGTATCTCGTGAAGGCGATACGTAAATTTACCGTCCGTGCCGTACTGCCCGAGGCGCTGGCCGCTCTGGAAGAGCTGGCCGGCAACCTGCGGTGGTCCTGGCATGAGCCCACCCGTCAACTTTTCGAGCACATTGCCCCCGAGCTGTGGCGCGAGATCGGCACGGATCCCGTCGCGCTGCTCGGCGCAGTGGACCCGGGTCGCCTCGACGAACTCGCCGGCACGCCCGAATATGTCGCGCGGGTCAACGCCATGCGGGTGGACCTGCGTAATTACCTCGAGAAGCCACGCTGGTACCAGTCGCTGAAGGGGCCGAAGCCGGCCGCCATCGCGTATTTCTCACCGGAGTTCGGCATTGCCGCCGCCCTTCCGCAGTACTCGGGCGGGCTCGGTATCCTCGCCGGCGACCACCTGAAGAGCGCCTCCGACCTGGGTGTTCCCCTCGTGGGGGTGGGCCTGTTCTACCGCGCGGGCTACTTCAGCCAGGCCATTTCTCCCGACGGCTGGCAGATGGAGAGCTACCCGCTGCTCGATCCCGACGGGCTCCCGCTGTCGGTGCTGCGCCGCGCCGACGGTTCCGCCGTGCAGGTGTCCCTCGCCCTGCCGGATGATCGCACGTTGCACGCCCGCGTCTGGCAGGCGCGCGTCGGCCGCATCCGTCTGCTGCTGCTGGACACCGACATTCCGCAGAACCCCGACGACCTGCGCCTCGTGACGGACAGGCTGTACGGCGGCGGGGGAGAGCACCGCCTGTTGCAGGAACTGTTGCTGGGCATCGGCGGCGCGCGGGCGGTCAAGCTGTGGAGCACGATCAGCGGGCACCCGGAACCCGAGGTGTTCCACACCAACGAGGGACACGCCGGGTTCCTCGGCTTCGAACGGATCTCGAGCCTCATCGGCGAAGGGCTGAGCTTCCAGGAGGCGCTGCAGGTGGCGCGCGCCGGAACCGTGTTCACCACACACACGCCCGTGGCCGCGGGTATCGACCGGTTCGAGCGGCAGCTGGTGCGTCGCTACTTCGAAACGGATCTGCTGCCCGGCGTGTCGGTCGATGACCTGTTGAACCTCGGCGCGGAGAGTTATGACGGCGGATCACCCGACGTCTTCAACATGGCAATCATGGGTCTGCGCCTCGGTCAGCACGCCAACGGTGTGTCGAAGCTGCACGGCGAGGTGAGCCGGCGCATGTTCAACGGCCTGTGGCCCGGGTTCGACGCGACGGAGGTGCCGATCGCCTCCATCACCAACGGTGTGCACGCACCCAGCTGGACGGACCCCACGCTCCTCTCCCTCGCCGAGAACCGCCTCGGCACGAGCGACACCACGGCCGCCGACTGGCTGTCTCCGGAGGTCACCGACCAGGACCTGTGGTCGGTGCGCGGCCAGATGCGCCTGCAGTTCGTGGAGGACGCCCGTCGACGCCTGACCAGCGCATGGCTGGACCAGAATCCGGGCGGCCTGCCGCCGGCGTGGATCGGCCGGGTCTTCGACCCCAACGTGCTCACGATCGGCTTCGCTCGCCGCGTGCCCACGTACAAGCGACTCACCCTCATGCTGCACGATCCGCAACGCCTGCGGGCGCTGCTGCTCGACCCCGAGCGGCCGATCCAGATCGTCATCGCCGGCAAATCACACCCCGCCGATGAGGAGGGCAAACGGCTGATTCAGAAGATCGTGCAATTCGCCGCCGACCCGGAGCTGCGCACCCGCATCGCCTTCCTGCCCGACTACAACATCGGCATGGCCCAGCTGATGTACCCCGGAACCGACGTGTGGTTGAACAACCCGCTGCGCCCGCTGGAGGCCTGTGGCACGTCGGGCATGAAGGCGGCGCTGAACGGTGCCCTCAACCTGTCGATTCTGGACGGATGGTGGCCCGAATACTATGACGGCAAAAACGGCTGGGCCATTCCCTCGGCGGATTCCGCCGACGACTCGGCCGAGCGTGACCGGCTCGAGGCGGAGGCGCTCTACGACCTGATCGAACACCACGTCGCCCCCACGTTCTACGAACGCAACGGCGACAACGTGCCGGAACGCTGGGTGGGCAACATTCGTCACACTCTCGCCACCCTGTCGCCCGAGCTCAGCGCGGACCGGATGGTGCGCCAGTACGTGGAGCGCATGTACCGCCCGGCGAGCCGTTACGAGCGGCTGCTCTCCTCCAACAACTACCGGGCCGCACGGGAGCTGGCGGCATGGAAGGCAAAGCTGGTCTCGAAGTGGAGCGGGGTCGCCGTGACCCACGTGGAGTCCGGCGGTATCCTCGCCGTGCCCCAGGTCGGCGATGCCCTTCACCTGAGGGCGCACGTAGACCTGAATGGGCTGCTGACCTCCGACGTCACCGTTGAGGTGGTGTACGGCCGCAGCTCCGGCACCGACGACCTCAAGGACACCGCGACCCAGGCGCTCGCGCCCGCCGCGGCATCCGAGTCGGCCGACGTTCCGGGAACGTCCCATGGCACGCCCACCCTGTTCACCGGAAAGGTGCAGCTCGATCGGGCCGGTGCCTTCGGGTACACGGTTCGGGTGGTGCCGCGTAACGCGCTGCTCGTCAGTGCGGCCGAGATGGGTCTCGTCGCCGTCGCGACCTGACCGGCGGCACCCGGCACCCCGGGCGTCGGTCAGGACGTGCGCGTTGCGGCCTTCTTCGCGCGGGACGCGGGAACACCGTCATGCGCCCGCAGGAGCTGCATCGACGCGCCCGCCATCACCAGCGGCGAGCCCGGTTCGTGCTCGATCACGGCGTCGCGCAGATCATCATGGCTGGAGTCCCACAGGAGCGTGTATGAGTCCACCCCCGGGTGGGCGGGAAGCGTCACGGTCGCCTCCTGTTCCCGAGCATGCACCACGAGCAGGATGCGGTTGGATGCCTCGTGTTCGGGAGTGCTGGCCGCCATGTACTGCAGGGTGCGGGCCTCGGGAGAGTTCCAGTCGTCGTCCGACATGGACTGGCCGTCGCTGTTGTACCAGTCGAGCTGGCTCGCGCTCAGCGTCGTCTCGCCGTGCCGGCCGAACTTCACGGGCCGAAGCGCCGGGTTCTCACGACGCAGCTGCAGCAGGCGCCGGCTCACGCGGTGCAGGTCCTGCTGCCAGTCGTCGAAGTCCCAGTTCAACCAGGTGAGCTCGCTGTCCTGGCAGTAGGCGTTGTTGTTGCCGCGCTGGCTGCGCCCGAACTCGTCACCGGCGGTGATCATGGGGATGCCGGCGGACAGCAGAAGCGTGCCGAGCAGGTTCCGCATGGCCTTGCGACGCGCCGCGAGGATCACCACGTCGCGGGTGGGGCCCTCGACGCCGTGGTTGAAGGAATTGTTGTTGCCGGTGCCGTCGCGGTTGGATTCCCCATTGCCGAGGTTGTGCTTGGTGTCGTAGGCCGTGAGGTCGGCGAGCGTGAAACCGTCGTGCGCGGTGATGAAGTTGAGGGAGGCGAGCGGTCCGCGGTCCGTCGCGAAGGTGTTGCTTGACCCCGCGACACGCGTGGCGAAGCGTCCGATCCCGCTTCCGGCGCTGCCGGAGTGCCGCATGCTGCGCATGTCGCTCAGCCAGAAGTCACGCATGCGGTCACGGTAGCGGTCGTTCCATTCCGACCAGCCCGACGCGAAATTGCCCGTCTGCCACCCGCCCTGGCCCACGTCCCACGGTTCGGCGATGAGCTTGACCCCCGCCAGCGCCGGGTCGTCCCGAATGCCGGTGAGCAACGGGTGCTCGGGGTCGTACACGACGCCCTCGTCACGGCCCAGGGTCACCGCGAGGTCGAAGCGGAACCCGTCGATCTGCACCTCGTTGGCCCAGTACCGCAGGGAATCCATCACCAGGCGCCGGGGGACCTCGTGGCCGAAGTTCACGGTGTTTCCGCACCCGGTCACGTCGATGTACTGGCCGGATGCGGTCTGGCGGTAGTACGTGGAGTTGTCGATGCCGCGCAGGCTCGTCACCGGCCCGTTGGGGCCCTCCTCCGCCGTGTGGTTGTAGACCACGTCCATGATCACTTCGAGGCCGGCCTCGTGCAACCGTTTGACCATGTCCTTGAATTCGCGCAGCACGGCCTCCGGGCCGCCGGATTGCGCGGCCTGGGTGGCGTAGTCGGCGTGCGGGGAGAAGAAGTTGAGCGTGTTGTAGCCCCAGTAGTTGATCAGCCCCTGCTTGATCAGGCGTTGCTCGGAGACGAAGGACTGCACGGGCAGCAGCTCGACGCTCGTGACCCCGAGGTCGGTGAGGTACGCGATCGTGGATTCGTGCGCGAGGCCCGCATACGTGCCGCGGAGGGCCGCCGGAATCTTCTTGTTCAGCCGGCTGATGCCCCGAACATGCGTCTCGTACACCACCGTGTGGTCCAGGGGCACGGCGGGCTTGGTCACGCCGCCCCAGTCGAAACGGTCGTCGACAACCGACGACTGCCAGGTGTCGGCACCGACGCGCACCAGGCCGCGTGAGTACGGTTCGAGCAGGGTGGTTTCCGGGTGAAACGAATTTCGGGGGCCGACGGGACCGGATACGCGAATGCCGTAGCGGCGACCGCTCGACAGGGTGCGGGATTTCACGGACCACACGTTGTGGTCGTCCCGGCTCATCGGGATGCTTTTGATGATCCAGTTCGGGTCGGTGTCGTCGAAAATGCACAGTTCCATGGCATCCGCTTCCGCGGACCATACGCGCAATTCGCCGCCATTGGATGAAATTCGTACGCCGAGATTGCGCAGCGGATCGGCGTGAGTCATGCAATCAAGAGTAATCAGTGCGGACGGGGTGTCCCAACCACAGCCGGAACTAGAGTTGACAGGCTGGAACACCAGTAGAAAAGAGGGACCAGATGGTCGTCTACCTCGATCACGCGGCCACGACGCCCGTGCTTCCCGCCGCTATCACCGCCTACGCCGAGGCCATGGCCGTCGTCGGCAACCCCGCATCCGTGCACAGCCAGGGCCAGAACGCCAAGCGCATGCTGGAGGAGGCCCGCGAACACGTCGCCGTGAGCGTGCGCTGCGACCCGATCGAGGTCGTGTTCACCGGCAGCGGCACCGAGGCGATCAACCTCGCGATCAAAGGCCTGTTCTGGGCTCGAGCGCCCAGGCGACGCATCCTGGTCGCCGAAGGCGAACACCACGCGACCCTCGACAGCGTGGAATGGCTCGCGGAACACGACGACGCGGTCGTGGAGTGGATTCCGCTCGACACGCTCGGGCGTATCGACGTCGCGGCCCTCGACGCGGCCATCGCGTCCAACCCGGCGGATGTGGCGCTCGTCACGGTGATCGCCGCCAACAACGAGGTCGGCACGGTGCAACCGCTCACCGAGATCGCGGCGCTCGCCGCCGCCAACGACATCCCCGTGCACGTGGACGCCGTCTCGGCCTACGGCTACCTGCCCGTCGACTTTTCGGCGCTCAGCCGCGCCGGGGTGAGCGCCGTGAGCCTGTCCGCACACAAGATCGGCGGCCCGGTGGGCATCGGAGCGTTGATCCTCGGTCGCCGCACCGTGGTCGTGCCGCTGCTGCACGGCGGCGGACAGCAGCGCAAGGTGCGCAGCGGCACCCAGGATGTGGCGGCCGCGGTTTCGTTCGCGGTCGCGGCATCCGCCTTCGGCGCCGGCCGGTCGGACGAGCACGCCAGGCTCTCCGGCCTGCGTGACCGGGTGATTGACGGCGTTCGGCGGATCGCCCCCGCCGCCATTCTCAACGGCGACCCCGATCCGGCCGGGCGCCTGCCCGGCAACGCTCACTTCAGCTTTCCCGGCTGTGAAGGCGATTCCCTGCTGTTTCTGCTCGATGTGGCCGGTGTTTCCGTGTCGACCGGGTCTGCCTGCCAGGCGGGCGTTCCGGAGCCGTCGCATGTGCTGCGGGCGATGGGACGCTCGGAGCTCGAATCCCGTGGTGCGCTGCGCATCACCCTCGGTCACACGAGCACGGAGGCGGACGTTGACGCCCTGCTCGCCGCCCTGCCCTCCGCCCACGCGCAGGCCGTGCGGGCCGGAATGTCCGATCGGGCGACGAGAGCCTAGTCACCCCGGCCGTCAACAGCGACTACACTTGTCCGGTGAAGGTTTTAGCAGCAATGAGTGGCGGTGTTGATTCCGCCGTGGCCGCAGCCCGTGCGGTCGAGGCGGGACACGAGGTCGTCGGCGTGCATTTGGCGCTCAGTCGAATGCCGGGAACCCTGCGCACCGGCAGCCGTGGCTGTTGCACGGTCGAGGACTCGATGGACGCCCAGCGTGCCTGCAACATCATCGGCATCCCGTACTACGTGTGGGACTTCTCCGAGCGCTTCAAGCTCGACGTCGTCGATGACTTCATCGCCGAGTACGCGGCCGGCCGCACCCCGAACCCGTGCATGCGCTGCAACGAGAAGATCAAGTTCGCTGCCCTGCTCGAAAAGGCCATCGACCTCGGCTTCGACGCCGTGGTGACCGGCCACTACGCCAGCATCGTGACGGATGCCGACGGCAACAAGGAACTTCACCGCGCCGCGGCCTGGGCCAAAGACCAGTCCTACGTGCTCGGCGTGCTCACCGCCGACCAGATCAACCACTCCCTGTTCCCGCTCGGGGAGACACCGTCCAAGGCCGAGGTACGCGCGGAGGCCGCCGAACGCGGTTTCTCCGTGGCCGACAAGCCGGACTCCTACGACATCTGCTTCATCCCCGACGGTGACACGCGAGGCTGGCTGGGGGAGCGGGTCGCCCCGGAAACGGGCGACATCCTCGACCGCGAAGGCCAGAAACTCGGCGAGCACGCGGGTGCGGTGGCCTTCACCGTCGGTCAGCGCAAGGGACTCTCCATCGGCACCCCCGCCTCTGACGGCAAGCCACGGTTCGTGCTGGAGGTGCGCCCGATCTCCAACACCGTCGTCGTCGGGCCCAAGGAGGCGCTCGCGGTCAAGGAAATCGCCGGAGACTCCTACACCTGGGCCGGGCTCGCCCCCGCCACCCCCGAGATCGCCTTCGACTGTCACGTGCAGATCCGCGCGCACGCCGACCCGGAGCCGGCCGTCGCGCAGCTCGTGCACGGCGCCGACCGGGTGGAACTGAAGATCACTCCCGTCGAACCCCTCACCGGCGTCGCCCCCGGACAGACCGCCGTGCTCTACCTGGGCACCCGGGTGCTCGGCCAGTGCACGATCGACCGCACGGTCAGCGCCGTTCCGGTCGGAGTCGCCGCGGACGCTCCCGCCGCGGACCCTGCCACGCCGGCAGCCACGCTTGACGCGTGAGTCGAGCCGTGGCGCAATTGACGCATGAGTGAAACCGCCCCCGACGATTCGCTGTCGGATGCCGCCGCCCGGGCCGCCACCCTGACCGAGCGAATCCTCGCCGCGCGGGACGCCTACTACGACCGGAACGAACCCGTCATCGCCGATGCCGAGTACGACGATCTCGTGCAACGACTCGAAGAACTCGAGCGGCTCTTTCCCGAGTTGCAGAGCCAGGACAGCCCCACCCAAACCGTCGGCGGGCGCGCCGAAACCACGCTCTTCGACCCGGTGCAGCACGCCGAACGCATGCTCAGCCTCGACAACGTGTTCTCGATCGAGGAGTTCCTCGACTGGGCCGCGAAGGTCGAACGCGATTCGGGTCGATCCGTGCACTACCTGTGCGAGCTCAAAATCGACGGTCTGGCGATCAACCTGCGCTACCAGAACGGAGTGCTCGTCACGGCTGCCACCCGCGGCGACGGTGTGGTCGGGGAGGACGTGACCGAGAACATCGACTTCGTGCCCGGAATCCCGCGCCGCCTGGCCGGCACCGGGCATCCTCCCCTCATGGAGGTGCGCGGGGAGGTGTTCTTCCCTGTCGAAGCCTTCGCCGAGCTCAATGCGGCCCAGGTCGCGTCGGGTGAGCGCCCCTTCGCCAACGCCAGGAACGCCGCGAGCGGCTCCCTGCGCCAGAAGGCATCCACGAAAACGCCCGCCCAGCTGGTCCTGATGAAGGCCCGGCTCGGCCGACTGCGCATGCTCGTGCACGGCATCGGCGCCTGGGAACGCCCCGCCGCCACGTCCCAATCCGAGGTGTACGCGGTCCTGGACGGCTGGGGCCTGCCCACCAGCGAGTATTTCCGGGTTACGCCGAACCGGGAAGAGGCCGCAGAGTTCATCGAGTATTACGGCGAGCACCGGGGCCGGGTGTCCCACGAAATCGACGGCATCGTGATCAAGATCGACGAGCTGGACCTGCACGCCGAACTCGGCGCGACCAACCGGGCACCGCGCTGGGCCATCGCCTACAAGTACCCTCCGGAGCAGGTCAACACCAAGCTGCGCGACATCGTCGTCAGCGTGGGACGCACGGGACGCGCCACACCCTTCGCGGTGATGGACAAGGTGCGTGTGGCCGGGTCAGAGGTTCGGCAGGCCACCCTGCACAACCAGGACGTGGTCAAGGCCAAGGGGGTCCTGATCGGGGACACGATCGTGCTCCGCAAGGCGGGTGATGTGATCCCCGAGGTGCTCGGCCCCGTCGTGGAGCTGCGCGACGGTACCGAACGCGAGTTCGTGATGCCGACGAACTGCCCGGAGTGCGGCACGCCGCTCGCGCCGGCGAAAGAGGGCGACATCGACCTGCGTTGCCCGAACGCGCGCAGCTGCCCGGCTCAGGTGCGCGGACGCGTCGAACACATCGGTTCCCGGGGCGGCCTCGACATTGAGGTGCTCGGCGAGGTCGCCGCGGCCGCGCTGACCCAGCCCACCGTTCCGGCGCAGCCGCCCCTTCCCACCGAGGCCGGCCTGTTCGATCTGCAGCTGCGTGACCTCCTCCCCATCCAGGTCACCGTCCGCGACGCGGAAACCGGTCTGCCCCGGGAAGACACGGACGGCAGCGACAAGTTGCGGATGCCCTTCAGCCGAAACCCGACGGCCGCCGAGAGGAAGAACGGCCTCACCGGGCTGCAACCGTCCGCGAGCGCCACGAAACTGCTCGCCGAAATCGACCGGGCCAAAACCAAGCCGCTCTGGCGCATCCTCGTGTCGCTGAACATCCGTCACGTCGGCCCGGTCGCCGCTCGTGCCCTGGCCGATCACTTCGGCTCCCTCGACGCGATTCGGGAGAGTGCGGCCGCGGACCTCGCGGTGGTCGACGGGGTCGGCGGCATCATTGCCGACGCGGTGGTCGACTGGTTCCAGGTGGATTGGCACCGGGACATCGTGGATGCCTGGGCCAGGGCCGGCGTGCAGTTCACGACACCCGGACACCCGGGACCGGGAGCAGCGGCGGCGGCCGGCGGTGTCTTGTCCGGGCTGACCGTCGTGGCCACCGGTTCCCTGGACGGGTACACCCGGGACGGAGCTTCGGAAGCGATCATCGCCGCGGGCGGCAAATCCGCCTCCAGCGTCTCCAGGAACACCGACTACGTCGCGGCGGGGCCGGGGGCCGGATCCAAGCTGGCCAAGGCCGAGACCCTGGGGATTCGTATCCTCGACGCGGAGGAGTTCAGAATTCTTGTCGAACAGGGGCCGAACGCGCTGCCGGCGCCGGTACCGTTGTAACTTCGCGTAGTAGGGGGAAGCCCGCGGGGATAGGGCCGGCTGGGCTTCTTTTTTCTCCCGTGTCGCCGATATGCTGATACCGACATATAGATGCGTGCTGCGGGCGCATTCTGGCGGCGGTACCGGGGAGGGGACAGAGCGCTGTACGACATGGTGGCAGTACTCATCTCGCTTGCCTTGGGGGGCTCGTTCGAGACTGTCGCCGCGCCCGAAGTCGTGCAGGTCGTTCGGGTTGACACCGCCGCCGGTCACCTGCCCACCCAGTCGCTCACCGCCGAACCCTGGATCGGTCCCCGATCGGAACCGGTGTGGCTCCAGCTGTCATCCTCGGCGGGCTCCTCCGTCGACATCGACGGAACGGCCCGCGCCGGCCGCAGCACACGCGGGATGGCCGTGCTCGACGGGCTCGCACGCCTGACCCCCACCGAACTCAGCGCGTTCGCTGCCGTCAACCCGACCGCCATCGACACGATTCTCGCCGCGCCTCCCGCAGCGAGTGACGTCACCCGCTGGTGGACGCAGCTCGACGACACGGCACGCCACGACCTCCAGGGCGATCTTCCCCGACTGGTGGGCAACCTCGACGGCATCCCGCTCGTGGACCGCGGTCAGGCCAACGCGCGGTACCTGGGTGAGGCGGTGGCGAAAGCCACGGCACAGCTCACGGGCGCATCCGGCCGAACCATGTCGCCGTCCGTGACCCGGGAACTGTCGGTCATGAAACAGGTTCAGCGGGCACTGGTGCAGCCGTGTCAGTCACCGACCCGAACCCTGGTGCTCCTTGACCTCACGGACGGCGGGCGGGCCGCAATCGCGCTGGGAAACCCCGACACCGCCGACTACGTCAGCTACCTGGTGCCTGGGATGAACTATGGCGTACAGGAACAACTCGTCAACTGGTCCGATACCGCCGACGCCCTCTACGCCGAACAGGTCAGCGTGCTGCGCGAGCGGGCGCTCACCTCCCGGACATCCATTCCCAGTGTCGCCACGATCGCATGGATCGGATACGAAACGCCGAGCGTCTTCACCGTCGGCGGCCTCGACCGGGCCGAGGCCGGCGCCGACTTCCTCGTGGACTCCTGGCAGGGTATTCGTTCCACCCGGGCCGAACACGAACCGTTCCTGTCCGTGTTCGCTCACTCCTACGGCACCCTGGTCTCCCTCGAGGCGCTCGCCCGAGGCTCCGTGCAGGTCGATGCCCTCGTTCTGGTCGGCTCGCCCGGCAGCGCCATCCAGTCGATCGACCGGCTCAACGTGGCCGACGGCAACGTCTACGTGGGGGAGGCCGACTGGGACCCGGCCGTGAACAGCGGATTCTTCGGCAGCGACCCCGGAAGTGCGTCGTACGGCGCTCACACGCTCGGCGTGGACGGCGGCGTCGACCGGCAAAACGGCCGAAAACTCAGCAAATCGTGGGGTCATAACGACTATTTCACCCGGGGAAGCGAGTCGCTGCACAACATGGCGGTGATCGGAACGGACCAGGCGGCACTCGTCACCAATGCCTCCGAATAGAATTAGGGATCCACGTCTACAAAAAATCGGAGTTCCATGTCTGAAATCACGGCCGAGCAGGTTGCCCACTTGGCAAGCCTTGCCCGGATCGACCTCAGCCCCGAGGAGATCACGAATCTCACCCACGACCTGGGCCAGATCGTCGACTCGGTCGCGAAGGTGTCGCAGGTCGCCACGGACGAGATTCCCGCAACGAGTCACCCCCTCCCGCTGACCAACGTTTTCCGCCCCGACGTCGTCGTTGCATCCCTCACGGTTGAGCAGGCACTGTCAGGTGCCCCCGACCGTGACGGCGACAAGTTTCGCGTTCCCGCAATCCTGGACGGAGAATAACCATGACAGATCTGACCAGGCTCTCGGCCGCCACCCTCAGCACGCTGCTCACCGACGGTGCCGTCAGCGCCGTTGAGGCCACCCGCGCGCACCTCGACCGCATCAGCGACGTCGACACCGACCTGCACGCCTTCCTACACGTCTCCGGGCCGGCGGCGCTCGCCACCGCTGCCCGCATCGACGCGCAGCGCGCGGCCGGGGACACGCTCGGTCCGCTCGCCGGTGTGCCGATCGCGATCAAGGACGTACTCGCCACCCACGACATGCCGACGACCGCCGGATCGAAGATTCTCGAGGGCTGGGTGCCGCCCTACGACGCCACCGTCGTCGCGCGTCTGCGCGCCGCGGGCCTCGTGCCCCTCGGCAAGACCAACATGGACGAATTCGCGATGGGGTCCTCCACCGAACACTCCGCGTACGGCCCGACCCGCAACCCCTGGGACCGCGACCGCATCCCCGGCGGATCCGGTGGCGGCTCGGCCGCCGCGGTGAGCGCGTTCGAAGCGCCGCTCGCCCTCGGAAGCGACACCGGCGGATCGATCCGCCAGCCCGCCGCCGTGACCGGTTCCGTCGGAGTCAAGCCCACCTACGGCGGAGTGTCTCGCTACGGCGCCGTCGCGCTCGCGTCATCCCTCGACCAGGTGGGCCCCGTTTCCCGCACCGTCTACGACGCGGCGCTGCTGCACGACGTGATCGGCGGCCACGACCCGCTCGATTCCACCTCGCTCACCGACTCCTGGCCGTCCATGGCCGCCGCCGCGCGGGCGGGTCTGGCCGACGGCGCCCTCAAGGGCGTGCGCGTCGGCGTGATCAAGGAACTGTCGGGTACCGGCTTCCAGGCCGGCGTCACCCAGCGGTTCACGGAAACGCTCGCGCTCCTCGCGGCCGCCGGCGCGGAAATCGTGGAGGTGTCTGCTCCGAACTTCGAGTACGCCGTGGCCGCATACTACCTGATCCTTCCGGCGGAAGCGTCCAGCAACCTCGCGCGCTTCGACTCCGTGCGTTTCGGAATCCGGGTGAACCCGAACGAGGGATCGCTCACCAGCGAACGCGTGATGGCGGCCACCCGCGAGGCTGGTTTCGGCCCCGAGGTGAAGCGCCGCATCATCCTCGGCACCTACGCGCTCAGCACCGGCTACTACGACGCCTACTACGGCAGCGCGCAGAAGGTGCGCACGCTCATCCAGCGGGACTTCGACGCCGCCTTCGCGCAGGTCGACGTACTCGTTTCCCCGAGCGCTCCGACCACCGCGTTCAAGTTCGGTGAGAAGCTCGAAGACCCGATGGCGATGTACCTGAATGACGTGACGACAATTCCGGCGAACCTGGCCGGCGTGCCGGGAATGAGCCTGCCCATCGGCCTCGCGCCGGAAGACGGCCTGCCGGTCGGCCTGCAGATCATGGCTCCCGCGAAGGCGGATGCCCGCCTCTACACCGTCGGTTCGGCCATCGAGCAACTGCTTGAAGCCGGCTGGGGTCACACCATGCTCGACCAGGCACCGGAGCTCACGCTCGCCACCAGCACCAAGGGAGCTCTCTAATGGCGAAAGCCGAATTGATGGACTACGACAAGGCCCTCGAACTGTTCGAGCCGGTGCTCGGCTTCGAGGTGCACGTGGAGCTCAACACCAAGACCAAAATGTTCTGCGGCTGCGCGAACGAATTCGGGTCGGGAGCAAACACGAACACGTGCCCCACGTGCCTCGGACTGCCGGGTGGCCTGCCGCAGGTCAACCAGAAGGCGATCGAGTCCAGCATCCGTCTGGGCCTCGCCCTCGGATGTGAGATCGCCGA